>ERZ772897.2630-NODE-2630-length-15147-cov-3.471773_pt1 | contig 15147 bp, 14 predicted proteins | sample MGYA00512125_ERZ772897 | MGnify/ENA primary metagenome ERZ772897 (study PRJEB29015, sample SAMEA2737660) | human gut metagenome | biome: human gut; feature: human-associated habitat; material: faeces | place: China | collected 2012 ... | reverse complement strand
GGCAGACAACACGCTTGACACCAGCATCAATGGCGGCGTGCAGCACGTTGTCCGTGCCGATGATGTTAGTCTGAACCGCCTGCATGGGGAAGAACTCGCAGGAGGGGACCTGCTTCAGGGCAGCGGCGTGGAAGATGTAGTCCACGCCGGGCATGGCGTCCTTGATGGACTGGGGGTTGCGGACATCGCCGATATAGAACTTGACCTTCTTGGCGGCCTCCGGGTGCCGGGCCTGGAGCTCGTGGCGCATATCGTCCTGCTTCTTTTCGTCCCGGGAGAAGATGCGGATCTCCTTCAGGTCAGAGTCCAGGAAGTGCTTCAGGACGGTGGAACCAAAGGAACCGGTACCGCCGGTGATCATTAGGGTTGCGTTATCAAAAATAGCGCGATCGAATATGGACATATTTATTTCCTCCTAGATTTTATATGTGCGCAAGCAGTCCGCACAGCACGCGGAATCAGAATTCGGAATTGATTTTCCAGAGAACAAGAAACGGCTGCATAACCCACGCAGCACTCCGGCACTACATAGATTATACAGCCTTTGGGCGCTTTTGAAAAGCACTAATTTAGGGATTGGTTTTTTGTATTACCCGTAAAATTTATCTTCCAACATCAGGCACGCAATGAAAAACAGGAAGATGACGCTCCAGAATCATCCTTTTTTAGTGCAAAGCGTTGATTTCTTTCATTGCCAGAAGTATTTTTTTCTTATTAAGGACTAGAATCCCAAGAACATACGCCGCTCCGAGAATGCAAAGTATTACCACCGGCTTTGTCTCAACAGTTTCCATCATCCGCTTTATACCGAAACAAGCAATTCCCATACCGATGAGTTCTCCAACAAATAAAAAGAACTCCTTCCAGTCCACCAGTTCCCATATTGACGTTTTAAGCGATTTCGCGCTCATCTCAGCCAAAACCACTGTCAGTATTACCGTCACAAAAACAGTTGCAATTGCCGGACCAACAAATCCAAAAATATGATAAAACACAATATTACAACCAGCATTTGCCACAAGTGAAGCCAATGAGCATACCATGAGTGTCTTTGTCTTTCCACTTGCACTTAAAACAATTGACATATTGGCAAATTTTATCATATCAACCACTGTATAAAGGATAAATATAATTTGACCTGATAAATATTTTTCGCCGTAGAGAAATAGAATCATTTCTTTAGATAGAATCATACACGCAATCGTAAATGTAAATGAAGTGTAGTACCCTATCTTTAAATAATTTTTAAAGAGGATCCTTCCATGGATATAATCCTTTTCTCCAAAATATCGTGTCAATATCGGAATCAAAATTGTCAGGAAGGATGCCGAAATAATATCAAACGGAAGCAGAGTTGCACAATTGGCATATATTGCATATTGATCTGTGCTATACCAACCGCCAATCAACATTTTATCGATATCCCTACAAAGTGAATTCGTTAGGACGTATATTCCCATGGGGATGCTATAGCCTAAGATTTCTTTAGCCTTACTCCAATCAATCTCGTAAAGCTTAATCATAAACTTCTCTTTAACAAAAGTCCAACCAAAGAATATAGTAATTGCGACTTCAAATACTAAAAAAGCAATCAAGACAATTGTTATATCATGCAGCACCCATGCAGCCACCGCATAAACAACCAGTCTGAGTGTGGCAAAGCCTGCGTTTCTGACAGCGACCGATTTTGCTTTTCCTATAGATACTTGCAGATACTGTAATGAGACATTGAGATTAGCAAACAACGGTCTAAAAGCAATAAGCCAAAAGAAACTCGACAACATCGGATTATTGAAATATTCAACCAGATTATTAGATAGAAGAATAATAAGTAGTCCTGCTATCACACCCGTTATTGTCTGAAACCCCATAATCGTGTTGATATATGCTTTCTGGACAGTTTCATCATTACTTCTATTATAGAAATAATTTACTGCATCAACCAAACCGAGGGCTGTTAAATTTGTAGCTGTCGTAACAATCAAGTTAGTCTGGGAAAAAGTTCCATATAGCTCCAAGCTCAATGCATGAGACATTATCATTGTGCTTAGAATTCCGCTTATTGTAGTAAATGCCTTGACCACTGCCAGCAATACTGAATTGCCCGAATTGCCTTTTAGAACCTTCATACTATCCTTTCTGCTACCGAATCATCAGTAATAGTTCCATACCTAAGAATAAGCATTAGAAAAACAAGTACGGAGTTTGTTATATTATCTACGGTAGAAATACAAACAACGACTGTAATATACGCCAAAATAATTGGCATAACGTTCTGCATATCAACCTTTCCTATTACCCTCTTTTTAAACCGGATAGGAGCAAGTATAAACCAACCATCCATAAACAACCCAAATGCTATACCAATTCCGCAAACCCACTCAAGCCATGTATTATGGCAAGCGAGTCCTCTTTGGGTCAGCAAATATATTTGATTTTGTCCAACTCCAAACCAAATTTTATTATTATCGATCAAATATGTCAGATTTGTTTTCCAGATTGTCAATCTTCCATATTCTGAACCTAAAGAAGCCCGTTCGCCAAATAAATCTGCCCAAATTTTTGCAATTTCGAGAATTATAACATTGAGATTTAAGAAGGCTAGAATACATATGATTAATACGCCAACAACTCCTATTGCAGCCATACGACGTTTATTCTCACTTCTTCTATACCCGATGATAAAGAAGATGACGAGCAATACAATGCTACATAACAGTGCCATTCTTGAGCCCGAGTAAAATACAACTGCAAGGTACACCGCCATTCCTATCACGCTTTTTGCAATATCTTTTTTCTTTAATGTGATATTAGCCATCGCGTACGCTGCCCCTGGAATCAGTGTTGCTATTACGCTATTGGGGTCAATACAGAATCCTCTCAAGCGCGAAGAAACTGTTCCTCCAAAAGATGCTAATTTCAAGACGATTCCTGCATCTAAACGTTCTGACGCATATATGCCATTGATCGAATACCCAAAGCTAAATGCCAACCATGCAACTGTGAATACCAAACCATATCCAATTGTAGTTGCTAAGGCTACCTGACCAATCTCTTCGAATTCTATCCCATCAGTCTGATAATCCTGATAGCAATATCCAATAAGCAAGACCAGCATAAACATTATGTGCTGCATTACTGATGCCATAACAAAGCCAGTCAAGTAGTCACTTATTATTAATACAAACGCCACCGCTATTAGTGTAGCATGAACTCGAAGTGTTCTATGCTTGAGCAAATCGTCAAGTATAATAAAGCATCCAAAAAGCATATATGGTTTTATTGTTGCCCCCGCAACAGTCACACCATACATTTCGATGGGTAGCAATATCCATATATAATGATACCAGCCTATTCCCTTTTTACAAAACAGCCATGAAGTAGCCACAGCCGCAAGAATCCAAGCCCATATCATTCTTTATTACCTCATAATCATTTCTCTCGCTTGCATTTGGGCAGCGGAAAGTGTAAATTCACCTTTAATTTTGTTATACGCATTTTTTGCCTTGCTTTGGTATAAATCTTCGTCAGTCAAAATAGCTTCTTCTATTTTACCTTTGATATCATCCACTCTATACCCTTGAATCAGAAATCCATTTCGGGATTCAACAACATCTGCTATTCCTCCAACAGGTGACGCAATGGCAGGGATTCCAGAACCCATCATTTCAATAAGCCCATTTGGCATTCCTTCTGTATCGGTAGGAAACAGGAGATATTTCCATCGCCCCACGTAGCCGAACAGCTCCGAATGTTCCACCCATCCAAGCATCCGAATATAGCTTTCTGCATGCTTTTCCTTTATTAATTCTTCACACTCTACCTGTTGCTTACCTGATCCGATAATTTCCAGTTTCCACTGGGGGTACTTACTATGGAGTTCTCCCATAGCTTGAATACATTCAAGTACATGCTTACCTGGAGTCAGTCTACAGACCATTCCAAATACAGTATCTCGATTTTCAAATGACGGCTGTTTTGCCGCTTCTGTATATAGGTGGATTATTTTCTTCTTTTCGATTGACAGTTGAGGCCATTCATTATCTACTGAAGGGCTCTCCATGCAAACATAGTCAGCATGGCTCGCCATATAGCGAATCAGCCTTCCTGACAGCTCTGTAAACTTGCTTTTCACGCCTTCTTTTTCAACATTACCATAAATAAAATAATTCACTTCCATTTTCTTTAACTTTGCCGCAAAGTAAGGAAGGATCATTTTATCTGCAATCCAGAAATATATCGGTTGATTTTTCTTTCCATGGCTGATAATGCTTTTCATCATCTTCAGTTGGATGCCGATAACAGAGAGCATTCTTTTTAGCTTATTGGGGTGGCGAACAATAGGAAAAGAAATCAATTCTATGTCTTTTAAATCCTTTTCAACACTAAGATTCCCACCAATAACCTGTATTTGATCTACTGATGGTTTGATTACGCGCAAAAATTTGCTTAAGGTCACCTCTGCGGATTTGTTTGCCGCAATCATCGGATTTGTTATTACAACCACGTTTTTCATTTCTTCACCAATCTTCAAGTCAACCTACCTCTTGAAAAAGTCTTTTCAAACGCTCTGCGTAGCTTTCCATTGAACTATTATTTGCAAACAACCGTCCTATTTCTACCATCTCGTCTCGATTTGAAACAATTTTTTCGATACACGTTGCTGCATCCACAGCATCATCTTCTATAAATGTCATTCCGTCTCCGCTGACTTCTACAAACTCTTCAGCTCCTGCCACATTGCATGCAACCACTGGTGTGCCAGCTGAGGCTGCCTCTAGCCCTGCCAAAGGGAATCCTTCAACTGAAGGATTCATCAAGACATCCAAAAGATTTAAAAAATCAGGAATGTCATTTCTCCGTCCCAAAAAAGCAACACTATTCTCCAACCCGTGTGCTTTTACTTTTTCTTTCAGTTCTCGCTCAAACTGTTCATCTCTCACTTCTCCAGCAAATAATCCAATAACCTCATGTCCTCTTTTTTTAATTCTACCAAAACTTCTAATACGAAGTCCTGTCGTTTTGGTCTTTGAATCAATGCAATATGTCCCACCACAATTTGATTCTTCATCGAGCTTTCCTTTCCGTTGGAAGTCAGGCGAGAACCTTCAACTCTCATAAGCTCTTACGGTTCTTTATAACCCTCGCCGGATTTCCAGCTACAACATCATATTCTGATACATCTTTCGTGACAACAGAGCCTGCACCAATAATTGCACCATCTCCGATTTTTACACCCGGGAGGATAATTACACGTCCACCAATCCATACATCGTTTCCAATAACTACCGGACGTTCCTCTGTCGATCCTTGCTCGCACATTGGGATATCTAAGCGAGAACTTTCGTGGTTGCGAACATATATAATGCAATCGGGAGCCATCATAACATTATCTCCAATTACGACTTTCCCATAAAAATGCGCATTTACACCAATTCCGGAGTTGTTTCCAATTTCAGTTCGAATAGAGAACGTTGCATTTTTTTCGATGTTAACGTTATCCCCACATTTGGGAAGCATCAATTTTGTTGCCCCCCTCGACAACTTTTCCACAATCCTCCGAACTTTCCATAGGAAACTGGAAGGTGCTTTGCAATCATATATAATGCACAACCAACATACTGCTTTATTTTCATACTCGTAAACCTCCGTTACTGCTTTACACATCCAAAAACAAATTCGTGATTTTATTTTTGAAGTTCGCATTTGTTTGCTTTTTGCAAAACGCATATCCACGTTCCGTCTCTTCTAGATTCGGTGTTTCGAGTACTTTTTTTACAGCATTTATAACACTCGATTCATCGTCTTCTTTATAGAAGGTTCCGCATCCAGCATGATTGAGGAGTTCATAAGCCCCGCTAGAATTCATGGTTACAACCTGCCGCTTAGCCGACATTGCTTCCATGGCAACAAGTGACAAACCTTCTTCTGAGGGAACAAAAACACAATTAGTTGCGGCTAAAATATCTCCAATATCTGATCTAAATCCCATCCAGACAACTTGATTTTTTATGCCACTCTCTTCAATCTGCTGTTCAAGTTCCCTTTTAAAAATACGATCTGCCTCTGTAACAGTATCTCCAACGATGAGTCCGACAACATCCTCTCCGAAATTCTTCAAATTAGCAATAACGGAGATGAGAATATTCTGACGCTTATTTTTCGTAATTGCTCCGATTTGGGTTACTATCTTTACCCCCCCCCGGAGCTTTCTACCAAGTTTAACTTCCAGTTCTGCAATTATCTTTGTTGCATCACCATTTGCATACTTTTCAACATCAACCGGGTTATAGAGTATCTTAACTTTTCTGTGTGCTCCTTCATTTACAATCTGATCTCCCACACAGTTTGAAACGGCAATGATTTCACGGACAGACTTCCAGTTTCCGCAAAGGTTCAGCAATTTCTTTGTTGCACCATCTAAGAAGATATGGTGCAGGTGCCAGATAACAGGCTTATGAGCCAGAGTTCCACAAACTGCACTCCACGGGAGAGCTGCAGGCCCCGGTGCGTACAGAATATCCGGCTTATACTTACGAATCACACCAAGCGACTTCCATACATTTTTTACCGACATCCAACCGTAGCGGAAAATCACTTGTTTTCCCTTTACACCTGTAGGTAATGTCTGGTCGCCCATTAGAACATACGGGATATTCCGTTTTTTGAGTTCCTCTGACATCATTCCTTCCGCAGGAATGAGACAGCAAAACTCAAATTTATCTGACAGCATATCCATAACGGTCAGTGTCATTTTCTGACCGCCAGATACTGTCGCCAGCGTTTCCCACACCAGAACTTTCTTCTTTTGCATTTATCTCTTCCTTCTTCCCAATACCATCGGGGTGTCTCTGATATATAACATCAAGTATGTAGATGCGGTAAGAATATCCAGCAAATTGTTAAACTGTGCACTTTATTCTTCCTTAACCGCATCCATGATGATACCATAAATATCAGTCATTTCATAGTTACTCTTCTTTAATTCAAAGTTATTTGCAAAAATGACAGCTGTTCTCCAGCGATGTCCACCGGGCGACATCATGTACATAAAGCCGCCCTTCTCAAAGACATTTTTGCCAAGTTCCCATTCGCCGCCCCAGCGTTCATCCATCTGGTAGATGATTTCCGGATACTTATTCAGGTACTGTCCATGATAGAAGGTGTTGGTACGAACAATCCACTCGAAGAGGTTCTTATCTTCGCCTTCAATCTTAATCGGCTTCAAATACTCAATGATTTCATCGGCCAGCTTGTCTTTGTCAGCGACATTGTCGTTAATGCGAATTCCACCATAGCTATAATTCTTCAAAGCCGAAAGATCACTTAGATATGCCTGTGTTTTATCCCAATCAAAATCCGCACTGGATGCAAACAAACTCTTCCATACAGGGAACTTCTTTGCCAGTTTCATCGCCCACTTCGGCAGACCAATGCCTTTCACAACACTTAATGCCGTCTTCTTGATAATCTTCTTAATCTTTTTCTTCGCAGACGGCTTGGAGCCATCTCCGCCGCCCTTAGGTGTCAAATAACCACCACGACGAAGCAGCTCATTGATCCTCACAGTATAGACCGGACGTGCACCATGACCGTGATCGCTAATAATCAAAAGCGGTGTATCCGGCTGTTTCTGCATCACTTCGCCAACGTAGTTATCCATGGCGATGTACATGTCCCGAATTACATCCTCATGCTCATTAGGGCCCGGATACTCCGGATGATTCGGATCGCAGTGCCGCCAGAAATCATGCTGGATTCCATCGGTTGTAGAGAAGTACGAGAACAAGACATCCACATCCTCGTTCTCGATTGCCAGTCGAGTTAACCGAATTTCTTCATTAACCTTTGCAAAGAATTCATCCCGCAAAGCCGGAAGATCTTTTTCCGAAGTAAACTTTCCATCAGTGCCCAAAATGTCAAACCTAGGATTGTAGATACTCTCCTTGCTCTGCGGATAGACACGAATCTTCCCCTCATAAGGACGAGTAATCATCAGACCGTTGATTTCCCAGCCTTCCTTGATGTTCATTGGCAGAATCACAGCAGAAGAAAGGCCCTGCTTGTTGAGTACATCCCAGAAAGTCTTACCTTTAAATGCACTGTCATCAAACACCAGTGGCTTATATGTATTCTCTTTTGCACCAACATTAACAAAGTTGATGATGCCATGCTCAGACGGATCAAGGCCGGTATAAATCGTAGACCACGCTGGAGTCGTATCAGCCGGAAAAACCGAGCGCAGGTGAGGATAATTGTTCTTCTGCATCAAGCCATACAGATTGGGAAGTTTATCCTTGTATCGAACAATCACATCCCAGTCCATACCATCAATGCCAAGAATTATCAGTTTTCGTACCATTTTCTACTCCTATCTAATCACTTTTTGAGCGGAGGCAGTACTTCATCGATGGCTGCCATGACTTCGTCCAGCATCTTCTGCTTATCCTGATCACCAGCGATCACTGTTGCATTGTACATTTCTGCAACCTTTTCATAACGGGGTTTACGGATTTCCAGATACAACGGGTCGGGAATGTCGTCCTTACGAGAGCAGCAAACTTCTACAGGAGTCTTGATATAAATAATTTTGTCCGGGCGCGGTGCATTCTTCCATTTACCATTCATGGTTTCTTCCATGTACTCTTCGCCCAAATCCAAATTTGCCGCATAAGTCACGACATTATCATAGATGTAACGATCCACCAGCAAAGTCGTACCAAAGAAACGCTTCAAACGAATTTTGAAGAAGATCTGCAATTTGAACTCAATGGTCGTTAGGAAAGAGAAAATCTTATAGGCACCGCCCTTGTTCGCATTCTTACGCAGACTTTCCAAGTATGCCTTATAATCACCTGAGAACGGGTCGCTATCCTTCTTCATGAGAATTTTCTTGCCAAGTTTGATAACACCACGCAAAAATACAATGACATAAGCCGCGCGCACAATTTCTACCTTATAGCCACGCTTTTTCAACTGCTCATAGGCGTAATCAATACTTGTCGATTTACCAGAGCCATCCAACCCCATAAAGCTGATCATTGCTGGTTTCATGTATTTCCCTCCTGAACCACTTTCAAGACCATGCGGGCAACTCCGCCCCATGATTCAGGCTTTTCAAGCAAAGAGTGGTCGCATTTTTTCTTTATTACTTCGGGTAAAACTGAATCAAGCTGATTCGCATCGTCTATAAGAGTTACTGAACCGGTCGTTCCTCGAATTTCTTTCAAGTTTTCAAAACTCTTATATCCAATCACCGGAACACCACATGACAATGCCTCCATTACTGAAAGCGGAATACTAATCACAAATTCAGCAGATCGTGTTGGGAACAAATATGCATCGGCCATTTGATATATTTCCTCAACGTTCTCCAGATAGCCCTTGTGGATTCTCACATTGGCTTCGTTTAGCAGCCGAACCACATTCTCATCCTCGAACATTCCACTTGCGACTACCATTCGCTGTGCTGTTCCAATTTTTGCAAAGTCCTCTAGCCCACGACCTTTCGAACAATGTCCCACATGGATAACAAGCGGTTTTGCTTCATCGAATCCATATTTTTTCTTGAGTTCTTTCTGTCTTTCATTCGATACAGGCGTAAACTTGTCCGCCCTAATACCTACTGAAAAGAACTTCTTCTGTGCGCCAGGCAGCGTCTTTACATCCTTCATATCACCCTCAGTGATTGAAAGATAACTGCATTTCAATGGGTGCTTATTGTTCTTTGCCATAAACTCCGCATCAGGTTTTTGCACCAGCACAATCCATGTGTTTTTGCACAGCTTCGTAACAATTGAGGTCAAACTGTAAACCAGCTTGTTCGCACGTGCAAAAATTATTGTGACATCTGCCCGCTTTGAATTCAGCACAATCTGCGGTATCTGTTTCAGCCCAGAATAGAGTACAGTATTTTCTTTTTCAAACTCTCTTGCCAGATGAGTTGCAACATTCCGCATTCCCTCATTGATCTGACCATTTACTGTTCCAATGATATGGATTACCATGCTTCACCTCTGCGTCTTACTTCAGCAAGCTGTCTTTCAGTCGCCAGAATGCCTTCAGACTTCTCTTCAGATCTTCCGGATCACGAAGACCACGGGCAAGACGATGACCGATGTACCACGGACGCATATAGTACTTCTTTCTTGCATAAGCGCAGAAATCAACCAGCTCCTGTGCCGAAAGTTCTGGGGTATTGATGATACAGTTCAACGTACCATCTTCGTGGATGTACTCATCATATTTTCCATTGATATAACCATTGCTCTTTGCCCAGTTATAGGCACCCGTTCCCGGATAAGGAATCAGCGGGAAAAACTGCGCTGTATCAGTCTTAAAGCGCATAGCCGCTGCCAGCGTTTCCTTCATCGTTTCATGCGTCTCGCCTTGGTTTCCAACCATGTAGCAAGCGTGGATCATCAGCCCCGCTTTGCGCGCATTGGCAACATAGGCTTCAATCTGCTCAACAGTCGTTCCCTTGTGGATATTTTTCAGAATTTGCTGATTTACGCTCTCAATACCAGGAATAATCAGGTGGCAACCGGCTTTCTTCATCAGACACATCGTCTCATAATCCAGATTGACACGAGCATTGCACAGCCAACGAATCTTCTTATTGATACCCTTCTGAATCATCATATTGCAGATTTCAGAAACACGCTGCTTATTGATTGTAAAGGTATCATCCTCGAACACGATTTCCTTCACATCCGGGAAGTTATTGACAATGTACTCGATTTCTCCAATAACGTTTTCCGGACTGCGCAGTCGATAGCGATGGCCATGAAGAGTCTGCGGATAAACACAGAAGTTACACTGTGCAGGACAGCCACGGCCAGTAAAAATTTGAATAGAAGGGAATGCTGCTGCGGGGAAGACATAGTCCGTTACACACAATCTGCGCTTGATGAACTCCGCCGCATACGGAATCTCATCCAAGTCGGTAATATGCTCTGCATCCGGATTATGGACTACTTCACCATCTTTTCGATATGTCAGGCCGCGAACACCAGCAAGATCCGTCCCATCACGAAGTGCAATTGCCGTATCACGCACGATATAGTCATATTCATGACGTGCTAGACCGTCAATCAGCTCACTGATGCCCATAGTTTCTTCCGGAGTCGCAGACGGATGCGTACCGACGAGCATAGTAAATGCATTCGGGTACATTTTCTTAATAGTACCCGCGAATTCGACGTCACTGTAAATCGACGGCGTGCTGGTATCAAATACAAACAGTTTTGCGTCCGCCGCCTCTTTCTTCACACGCTCAAGAGTCTGCTCCTTATTCATTTGCTTTGCAGGCGCATCAATGAAGGACACATCAAAGCCATTTTTTTCCGCTACACAAGCAGCATAAATCAGCCAAAGCGGGTAATACAAAACACCGCTATGACCGATAGAGGGGCTTCTGGATTCGCGAGAGAACTTACCGTATTCAGCCTTGAACGGGGGATTAATAAAGCATACTTTCATTTTTGATTCTCCTGTACTCTCTTCAAATTTTTATATTTCAGCAGTCCTTTAACCATATACCAGCATTCATAATAGAGTGCGGACACCGGGTTTAATCCGACATAACGATATGTATTCCAGTTCATTTTTGCAGCCTTGAACTTATTGCCGGACTTCGATGATTTTGCTATTCGATAGATCAGCAGCGGCTCATCCACTCCATAGGCCTTTCGGCCTTCTTGCAGAATGCTGAGCCAAATTGCAAAGTCCTCGTGCATCCCATCGCCTGACGCATAGTGCTTCACATACAGTTCTTTACGGACCAGTGCGGAGGAATTGGACAGTATATTCTGCTTCAGGAGTCGGCGATAGGTGACTTCTGCCGGGGCAGCCAGATACCAGCTGATTGGCTGTCCATCAGCGTCCACAAAGGTTGAGCCGGTGAACAGCAAATCGGCATTCGTTTTTTCTTGAAGCGCGATCTGCTTCTCCAGCTTTTCCGGTGCCCACGCATCGTCGCTGTCGAGAATGGCGATCCACTCCCCCTTAGCCTCTTCCAGGCCGTGCTTGCGCGTGTAAGACACGCCGCTGTTCTTTTCATTGGAAATCAGGCGCACACGGCTGTCTTTTGCGGCGAAGCTCTCGACCAGCTTTTCCGTCCCATCTGTGGAACAGTCATTCACAACAAGAAGCTCAAAGTTTGGATAAGTCTGGTCGAGCACGGAACTTATAGAATGCCCTATGGTTTTCTCCGCATTATAGGCCGCCATGATAATACTGATCAATCCGAAATTCTCATACTTCATCGTCCTGTGCTCCTCAATCCTCTCTCCCGCAAACCAACGGCCCAGACTCAATCTCAAGGAGTCTGAGCCGTTGCTTTTGCTCATATTCGTGTATTACTTCTTCTCTTCATTCATGGCCGTGGTATGCCCGTCGGCCACGCCCTCGGTGCTCTCGGGCATGAACAAAATCTTCACCGTGGCGAACATGATCTTTAAGTCCTCCACAACCCCCATGGAGGCAATATACTGCAGGTCCATCTGGAGCTTATTATAGGGGGTGGTATTGTACTTTCCATAGACCTGGGCCAGGCCGGTGAGGCCGGCTTTGGCCTGGAGGCGGAGGGCAAACTCGGGCATCTCCAGCTCGTAATCCTCGGCGATCTCCGGGCGCTCGGGCCGGGGGCCCACGATGGACATATCCCCCACCAGGATGCAGAAGAGCTGGGGGGTCTCGTCAATGCGGATGGCGCGGATGATCTTGCCAACGGGGGTGATGCGGTCGTCATGCTCCTGGGCCAGACGGGCCACGCCGTCCTTCTCGGCGTCCACCCGCATGGAGCGGAATTTATAGATATAGAACTGCTTGCCGTCCTTGGTCAGGCGCAGCTGCTTATAGAGGATGGGGCCGCCGTCATAGAGCTTGATGGCAATGGCCGTGATGAGCATGAAGGGGCTGAAGACCACCAGGGCCGCCAGGCTCAGGAGGATATCCGTCAGCCGTTTCAGGGCCAGATACCAGATGGCGGGGCTGCTGCGGTGGCAGACCAGGACGGGCAGGTTGTCCAGCTGCATGGCCCGGGCGCCCTTGACCAGGAGGTCGCCGATGTTGGGCCGGACATAGGCCTCTATATTGCGGTCGATGCAGTATTTCAGCAGGTCGTTGCGCTCGCTGGAGGGCACGCCGCAGAGCATCACCGCCCGGGCATCCCAGCGGAAGATCTGGCGGCAGAGCTCCTCGGACCCCACGTCCGCAGAGATGCTGTCCAGCACATAGAAAACGCCGGGCAGGCGGCGGAGGATATCCTCGCCCTCCTTCCGGGCCTCGGGGTTGCCATAGACCAGCAGGGTGGCTCTGGGGGGCAGGAATCTGGCCGTGGCCTTCTTCACGCAGAAGGACAGCAGCCCGGACATCGCCACGCAGCCAACCACCAGCACCAGCATGGGCAGCACATTGGGCACGGCCCGGATCAGCAGGGCCGTGATCACATACATGATGCCGCAGCTGATGACCGCCGCCACCGTATTGGAATACATCATCTCCGCCGCCGTCTGGAACACCACATCAAAGCCGCTGTAGAGATGGGCGAACATATAAAACAGCAGGGCAAACAGCAGCACAACGATGACATCGCCCTTGATAAAGAAGGGATAAATATACATCCTCGTCCGGTAGTACATAAACCAGACCAACGCAAACAGGGCGCTGTTGACCGCCGTCAGCAGCAGGCCAAACAACGTCTGCATAGCCCCACGCTTTTGCTGGGAATTGAACATAGACGCAAACCACACTCTCTTTCTGTCTTTCTGCAACTTTACATATATCAGGTGTATTTTACATCCTTATGCGATAAATTTCAAGCATTTGAAACGAAACTGATATGTTTCTCGCAAGAAATAGCAATTTCGCCAAAAAATACCGCAGCATTTTTTCAAAATTGTACACACCATATTGTCAAATCTCCTTACCGGCGGGATTTTCCCGGGCAAGGCAGGCATAGGCATAGGCCTTCTCAAAGGCCTTCCGCTCCCGGCAGCAGAGCTCCAGCAGGGCATAGCAGGCAATCCCCTGCTGTTCCGCCCGGGAAAGGGCCGCAAAGGATAAGGCATAGTCCTTCTTTTTTAGATAGGCCTTGCCCTCCAGCACCAGGGCCTCCGGAGTGGGGGCCTCCAGGGCCGCCAGCAGGGCAAGGGCCCGGTCCGCGTCCCCGCCGTCCAGGGCCAGCCGGGCCCGAAGAAGCAGCTCCCCATCCAGAGAGGGCAGCTGCTTCTGCCGGGGCTTCTGCCCAAGCTGCTGGGCCAGGAGCTCCTGGCGGGTGCGCAGGTCCGGGGTGATATAGGGGCTCTCGAAGCGCCGGGCCTGGCCCAGGAGCTTCCGGGCCACAGGCCGCCGCCCCTCCCGGGCGGCCTCCTCCGCAAGGCTCAGGCAGCACAGGCACCCAAGGAGCCCCCGCTCCCAGTCCAGGGTCTCGTCCGGGGTCTCGCAGTCCCCCAGGATGGACAGGGCCGCCCGATAGCGCTTCTCGGCAAAGGCCTGCCGGGCCTGGAGCATGCGCTGCTGGTTCGCCGTAAGCACGACCTCTCCCAGGAAATAGCTCACGGGCTTGCCCAGGGCATCCGCCAGGTACTGCAGCGTCGCCATGGAGGGGCGGGCCGTTCCGTTCTCGATCTGCGAGAGCATATTGCGGGTGATCCGGTCGCCGCAGAGCGCCCGCTGGGTCAGTCCTGCCTCCAGCCGCGCCTTGCGCAGCAGCTCCCCCATCTCCAATGGCCACACCCCCCTATTTTCTGCTATTATACCAAATCGTTCTGCAAAAATCCACCGAAATATTTTCAAAGTTTTCACCGTCCCCGCGTCCCCGCTCGCCTCAGCCCCGGGGCGCGGCGGGACGCAGAAAGGTCTCTTTTCCGCATTTTCAAAAAAGATTGCGTTTTCTGCAGGGAAATGGTATAATAGGAAAAATTTCACCGTTTTCAAAACCGTGAATCCCGTTGATCTTTTTAAGAATCGGAGGCAGATATGAAAATCATTATCGCAGGCGACGGCAAGGTCGGCGCCACTCTGACCCGTCAGCTCACCAGCGAGGGCTACGACGTGACCATTATCGACTCCAAGGCCTCCCCCCTGGAATCCAGTGTGGAGCGGTACGACGTGATCTCCGTTCAGGGCAACTGCGCATCCATG
>ERZ772897.2625-NODE-2625-length-15163-cov-3.497882_pt1 | contig 15163 bp, 8 predicted proteins | sample MGYA00512125_ERZ772897 | MGnify/ENA primary metagenome ERZ772897 (study PRJEB29015, sample SAMEA2737660) | human gut metagenome | biome: human gut; feature: human-associated habitat; material: faeces | place: China | collected 2012 ... | reverse complement strand
CGACACGGGTGTACGAGTTATCATAATATTTGTCGATCACTTGTTTCAGAGAATTACGCCGGTAATCGTCTTCCGATACCAATGCATAATATTGGTGTGTATTACCATACACCTTGTATCCGATATATCCCTTTTCTTCCAGCGAGCGGACAATAGTGGACAAAGTGTTATAATGCGGCCTGGGCTCTTCCTGCAAGTCAAGTAACTCGCGAACAAACAAGGGACCTTTCGTCCAAAAGTAGCCCAATATCTCTTCTTCTTTTGATGTCAATCTGACCATAATTCGTTTTTTATTAAAGGAATGCACAAATATAACTATATTATTTAGTAATACAACTATACGATATAGTTATTTCACTATATTTATTAGTAGAAACACTTTTCCTCCTGTTTTTACCCCGAAATCAGTACCTTTGTAGTCGTTATTGACGATAAATATGAAAATAGGTACAATAGATTTAGGCGAACGCCCTGTCTTCCTGGCTCCAATGGAAGATGTTACAGATGTTTCTTTCCGGTTGATGTGTAAACGTTTTGGTGCCGATATGGTTTATACCGAATTCGTTTCGGCAGATGCCCTGATCCGCAGTGTAAACAAAACACAGCAAAAACTGAATGTGGCAAATGAAGAACGTCCGGTCGCCATCCAGATATACGGTCGCGATGTTCCGACAATGGTCGAAGCCGCACAAATTTGCGAGGCTGCTCATCCGGACATTCTCGACATCAATTTCGGTTGCCCGGTCAAACGGGTAGCAGGCAAAGGAGCTGGTGCCGGCATGCTGCGCAATATCCCACTGATGCTGGACATCACCCGCGAAGTCGTTAAAGCGGTGAACATCCCCGTCACCGTAAAGACACGCTTAGGTTGGGATGCCGACAACCGGATTATCGTAGACCTGGCCGAACAACTGCAAGATTGCGGTATCGCCGCCCTCTCCATCCACGGACGTACACGGGCGCAAATGTACACGGGCGAGGCGGATTGGACCTTGATCCGTGCCGTAAAAAATAACCCTCGCATGCAAATCCCTATCATCGGGAATGGCGACGTGACTTCCGCCGAGATATGCAAGCAGCGTTTCGAGGACTATGGCGTAGACGCCGTAATGATCGGTAGGGCTAGCATAGGCCGCCCTTGGATCTTCCGGGAGGTAAAACACTATCTTACGACCGGGGAATTATTGCCACAAGAGCCTTTCTCTTGGTATCTGGATATCCTAAAAAAACAAGTGGAGCAAAGCGTGGAACGATTGGACGAGCGTAGGGGAATCTTACATATTCGCCGTCATCTGGCAGCTACTCCACTCTTCAAAGGTATTACCGATTTCAAGCAAACACGGATCGCCATGCTACGTGCGGAGACTGTTAACGAATTATTCGAAATTATGAATAACATTCCTAAAAAGTACGGAATTTCAGAATAACAAGCTTGATATATATCAAATTGAAACCTATTTGCGATATCTTTACAATAAAATGTTACAAATACTATTGACGCATATTATAAAACCCCTTATATTTGCATCGAGTTTTTTTCATAGTATTTTAGATCTAAGGTTAACAAGTCTTTGCAAGGGGGGAATCGTGAGATTGTTTCATTGAGGAGCAAAAAAAGCCGCATCCATATTGGGACTAGCGGCTTTTTTGTTTTTCCGGACTCTATATCCTAAATCAAGAAACTTATCGTATCTTTGTCAATAGGTCACATTAAATATTTGGCACTATGAACCAGACTATTTATCCCAGTCGGTATACAGAATTTCGAGAAGATTCGCAAGGACGGAGATACCCATAAACTGGCCTCCTCCCTCGAACTGACCTATGATGAAACACACTCCTTGCTGAGAAAGCGTTACGACGGCTATCATTTCGTAGCCAACGTACCGGGTATCTATAACCCTTTCAGCCTGCTGAATACCTTTAAATATATGCGGCCTGAAGATTATTGGTTCGAGACCGGGACACCTTCTTATTTAGTAGAGTTACTCAAGCACACCCATTACGACCTCTATGAGCTGGCAAATACCGAGACCGATGCCGATGTGCTGAACAGTATCGACTCAACCTCTAGCAATCCTGTCCCTGTTATTTACCAAAGCGGCTACCTTACGATCAAGGATTATGATTCTCGCTTTGGTATCTATAAACTAGGATTTCCCAATTTAGAGGTAGAAGAAGGCTTTGTCAAATACCTGCTTCCTTTCTACACCAGTGTTAGCGCCCCAAAGACTCCTTTCGAAATCGGGCGTTTTGTCCGGGAGGTGGAATAAAAAAGCCTATGTTTTCGCACACACGCTATACATTATTCGAAATAAACCCTTACATTTGCGAAAAACATAATACTATACCACCATGAGTAAGAAAGTCATAACTTTCGGAGAGATCATGCTTAGGCTGGCTACTCCGGACTATTTACGCTTTTGCCAAGCCAATCAGTTCAACGCTACTTTTGGCGGAGGGGAAGCGAATGTCGCCGCCTCACTCGCCAACTATGGCATAGAGACTGAGTTTGTAACCCGTTTACCCCAAAATGACATCGCCCGTGCCTGCGTTATGGAATTACGCAAACAGGGTATCGGAACTTCCAAGATCATTTACGGAGGGGAACGGTTAGGCATTTATTTTCTGGAGACCGGAGCGGTCGCTCGTGCCAGCAAGGTGGTATATGACCGGGCTCATTCTTCCATCGCCGAGATCCGACCGGGGATGATCGATTGGAACGAGGTATTCAAGGATGCCTCTTGGTTTCACTGGACAGGTATCACGCCAGCCATATCCGAAGGTGCCGCCAACGTATGCTTGGAAGCGATACAGGCGGCAAACCGATTGGGCATCACGGTATCCTGCGACCTCAACTACCGGAAAAATCTCTGGAAATACGGTAAGACAGCCCATGAGGTCATGCCGGAACTAGTAGCCGGATGCGATATCATCCTAGGAAACGAGGAAGATGCCGAGAAAGTCTTCGGTATCAAGCCCGAAGGTTTTGACGCCGCCGCCACGGAAGGCGAGGTACACGCCGCCTCTTTCCAGTCGGTATGTACCCAATTAATGGCTCACTTCCCACGTGCCCGGAAAGTTATCATCACGCTAAGAGGCTCCATCAATGCCAATCATAACACATGGGGCGGAGTGCTATACGCCGACAACCGGTTGTACGAACCCCGCCGGTATGACATCACCCATATCGTAGATCGTGTAGGTGGAGGCGATTCTTTTATGGGAGGCCTTATTTACGGTTTGCTCTCCTACCCCGGTGACGACCAGAAAGCCTTGGACTTCGCGGTAGCGGCTTCTTGCCTAAAGCACACAATTTACGGAGACTTCAACCAAGTAACCGTAGAGGAAGTAGAAAAACTCATGTCCGGCGACACCTCCGGCCGTGTCTCCCGCTAATTTTCAATTCTCAACTTTCAATTTTTAATTCCCAATATGGCTCAATTCAATAAAATACAAACATTACAGGCTATCATCCAAACCGGAATGGTGCCCGTTTATTATAATAAAGAGGTAGAGATCGCAAAACAAGTTGTAAAAGCCTGTTACGAGGGAGGCGTCAGAGCCTTCGAGTTTACTAACCGGGGAGATTTCGCCCACGAGGTATTTGGCGAGCTGGTAAAATACGCCGCCAAGGAATGCCCGGAATTAGTATTGGGCGTAGGTTCTATCGTAGACCCGGCCACAGCCGCCTTATTCATACAGCTAGGCGCAAACTTCGTAGTCGGCCCGTTGTTCAACCCGGAGATAGCGAAGATATGTAACCGTCGCCTCATCCCTTATACGCCCGGCTGCGGTTCCGTATCCGAGATCGGCTTTGCCCAAGAAGTTGGTTGCGACCTTTGCAAGATATTCCCCGCCGGAAATGTAGGAGGTCCCTCATTTGTCAAGAACATAAAGGCACCCATGCCATGGACCCTAATCATGGCTACCGGTGCCGTGGAGCCGACAGAGGAGAATCTATCCGCTTGGTTCAAGGCCGGCGTGACCTGCGTAGGAATGGGATCCAAACTCTTCCCCAAAGAAGCGATAGCGGGAAACGATTGGCAATCCATTACCGATTTATGCCGCAACGCCTTATCTATCATTCAAAAGTATCGCCAAGTATGAAAAACTTTTTAGATCAAGATTTCTTGCTCCAAACCGACACGGCCCGTGAGTTATATCACGAGCATGCGGCGAAGATGCCCATCATTGATTACCATTGCCACCTAGATCCCCGGCAAATAGCGGAGAATCATCAATTCGAGGATCTTACGGAGATATGGCTTGGCGGAGACCATTACAAATGGCGGGCGATGAGAGCAAATGGTATCCCCGAGGAATACATCACCGGAGATAAGCCCTCTTACGAGAAATTCCTTAAATGGGCAGAGACGATGCCTTACACGATGCGAAACCCGCTTTATCATTGGACACATCTGGAACTTAGCCGTATATTTGGAATCCATAAAGTCTTGAATCCGGCTTCCGCCGAGGAAATCTACGCAACTTGTACGGATAAACTGCGTACCCCCGAATATCGTGCGCAAGCCATCATGAAACGGATGAACGTAGAGATTGTTTGTACGACCGACGATCCTATAGACTCATTGGAATTCCATCAAAAAATACGTTCAAGCGGATGCCACACCCGTGTATATCCGGCATGGCGACCGGACAAGGTACTCGCTATCGATAATTTCAAGGCGCTAAATGACTATTTGTCCAAGCTGGAGGCCGCCGCCGATAAGACCATCCTCACCTACAAGCATTTATTGGAGGCATTACAAAAGCGGCATGATTTCTTCGCCGCCCAAGGGTGCCGGTTATCGGACCACGGGTTGGATACTTTCTATGCCGAACCTTATACCGAGCAGGAGATTGAGGTGATTTTCCTCAAGGCTCGTATGGGTAAATCGCTCACGGAGCAGGAAGTTCGCAAATACCGTTCGGCATTGCTATACGAATTGGCGGCAATGGATGCCCGGAGTGGATGGGTACAGCAATTCCATATCGGCGCAAATCGGAATAATAACAAACGGATGTTCAAGTTATTAGGGCCAGACACGGGTTTCGACGCTATCGATGATCAGCCGGTAGCTGTTTCCATGAACCGCTTTTTCAGCCATTTAGATCAAGAAGGGCTGTTAGCGAAAACGATCGTTTACAACCTGAATCCCCGCGACACCGAGTTGATGGTAGCCAATGCCTACAATTTCAACGACGGCAGTGTACCCGGGAAGATGCAATATGGAGCGGCTTGGTGGTTCCTCGATCAGATCAAAGGCATGGAAGATCAGTTAAACGCACTTTCCAGCCTCGGTCTTTTAAGCCGTTTCGTCGGTATGCTGACAGATTCCCGCAGCTTCCTGTCATATCCCCGCCATGAGTATTTCCGCCGGATCCTTTGTAATATGCTAGGCAATGAGATAGAGAAAGGCTTATTGCCCGCCTCCGAGCTTTCCTTCATTGGACAGATGGTGGAGGACATCAGTTACAACAACGCTAAACGATACTTTGATTTCTGATTATTGCAACCCGCATTGCAATGTTACTGCACGCCTGTCGCAGTAACACTGCACGTGCGTTGCAGTAAGGCTGCAACAGCTTTGCAACATTTTATTCACAAACACTTCATAAGACCTTCCACTATACTCGCACATATTACGCCTACTTTTGCGGCAGATTTAGATAAACACTAAAATACGCAAACATGAAACAACGGCTTTATGATTTCATCCCTGTCAAGCATCTATGCGTAGGGATGTCTTTATGTGGCATAGTGGCAGGGACCCAAACCGCTCAAGCTTCTCCCGTCTTCGGGCAATCATCGGGCTTAGAACTTCCGAGTCCCAGCATCTACCAACAAAGTACGAAACAGATTTCCGGTATCGTCAAAGACCAGGCGGGGATTCCTGTAATTGGCGCAAACGTGATCGTAAAAGGGACGACAAACGGAGTAATCACCGGGCTCGATGGAGATTTCCTACTGGAAGTTCCGGAAAACGCTACCTTAGAGATCAGTTATATCGGTTATATGACGCAAAGTATCCCGATAAACGGGAAAACGACCTTCAACATCATCCTAGAAGAAGATACGCAGAAATTGGATGAGGTAGTCGTACTCGGTTATGGAGCGGGGCAACGCAAACAAGATCTCTCCGCTTCCGTGGGCGTGCTGAACAACACGGAAGACCTGGTGGCCCGTCCGGTTACCTCTACCGAAAGTATGTTGCAAGGGCAGTTAGCGGGTGTTACCGTACAAGCGAACGGTGGAGACCCGACAGCTACACCCTCGATCGTGATCCGTGGACAGGGCTCACAGAATGGCGATAACGTATTATGGGTTGTTGACGGTGTCCCCGGCGCACCCATCGCTTCTATGAATGATATCGAGACGATTGTCGTCTTAAAAGATGCTGCCTCCGCCGCTATCTATGGAGCGCAATCCGGAGCCGGAGGTGTTATCTTGGTAACCACCAAGAAGGCGAAAGAGGGCAAGACCTCGTTGAGCTATGACGCGACTTTCGGTGTTCGTAAAGCTAGCAACGTAATCGAGCCGTTAAATGCGGAAGAGCAACTCGAGATGCGAAAACTGTCTTACGCAAACGCAGGGCTTACATTGCCGACCGGTTGGGACTTGACCAAGAACCCATGGGTAGGTACCACACGTACCAACTGGATGGATGAAATATTCCGCACCGCTTTCTACCAACGCCATAACGTAGCCTTGAATGTTGGTTCAGAGAATGCCTCCAACCGTGTTTCATTTGCTTACGATAATGATGAAGGTGTATTGATCAATACTTTCAACAAGAACCTTTCACTTCGTTACAACGGTAAATTCAAATTGAATAAATGGGTGACTATCACCGAAGACGTGGTTTGGAAAAACAACGAAAGCCGTTCAAAAGATACCGACAGTGGTTATACGGGAGTTGTCGCGGCGGCTATGTATATGCCTGCCAGCGCTACGGTTTACAATCCGCTGGATGGTACTTACGGTGGAACAACGACCGAAGACCCGGATTACATCGCCAAATATGGCTCCAACTTCGCGGATATCCACGGAGACGCTGTCAATCCGGTTCGCTTGCTGGAAGCGGAAAACCGCTATGACCGAACCAGCGACATCTGGAGTACGACCAGTCTGGAACTAGCTAATATCGTTACCGGCTTGAAGTTCACGAGCCGTTTCACTTACAACCTGAAGAATAATCTATATAAGAACTTCAGCCCGATCCGTGACGAGGTGGGAAAACCCTCCTTGACAAATAATCTGGATGAAACGACTTACCGTGCAGACGCATGGAAAACGGAAAACACATTGACCTACGACAATACGTTTAATGACATGCACACCGTGGGTGTCTTACTATCCACTACGGCCGATCATTACAGCAAGCGAGGATTAGAGGTTAATGGAAAAGATTTATCTGACGAATCCGCTTATTTACAATATCTATCCTATGCGAATTCCGTTTCCGCAACCGATTATTTGACCGGTCCTGACGCAAACGTATCCTTGATCGCCCGTCTGGCTTATTCCTTCAACGATCGTTACTTCGTTACAGCCTCTTGGCGTCGTGATTACGCAGGCCGTCTACCTAAAGATAATAACTATGGCGACTTTCCTGCCGTAACAGCCGGATGGAAAATCTCTAATGAATCTTTCTTCCCGAAGAGCGAGACACTGAATTTATTGAAGATCCGTGCTTCTTGGGGACGTGTCGGTAATCTAGGATCTATCGGTTATAATTACAAATCAGCTTTATTAGGTAAGAATTATTGGTCGGAGCAGGCACAGTACGGCGTAGAATCGAACAAGATTTGGGGAAACTTCGTCTATAACTCTACCGCATTAAATCCCAACTTAACATGGGAAACTTCCGAGCAATGGGACTTAGGTCTAGATGTGAACATGTTCGACAATCGCTTGAGCATGGCATTCGACTATTTCGACAAACGCACGTTCAACTTGATCCAGTCGCAAACGATGAACTGGCCGGGAACGATCGGTATCGATGCCATGTTAGTCAATCAAGGTGAAGTCCGCAACCGAGGTTTCGAGGCGCAAATCAATTGGAACCAACAGGTAAATAAAGATTGGTCGTACTTCGTTTCCGGAAACTTCTCTTATCTAAAGAACTGGGTTTCTGATATTGGGGTAAAGAACGCAGACGGAACCCCGGGCGTTTGGACAGGTATCACCAAAAATGATGCATATTTCGATGGTAGTTATCGTAACCTTCCATATATGTATCAAACAGCCGAAGGAGAACCGCTGGCCTCTTTCTATCTGATCAAGACTGACGGCATTTTTCAAAGCGACGCAGAGGCAGCCGCTTATGTAAACAAAGACGGAAAACGAATCCAACCGGACGCTGTAGCCGGCGATTTGAAATTCGTCGATGCCAATGGTGATGGAGTCATCAATGATGAAGACCGTCAATACTGCGGTAGCGCTACACCTAAAACTACATTCTCATTCTCCGGAGGATTCACTTGGAAGAAGCTTTCCGTAAGCGCTATGTTCCAAGGCGTAGGTGGAGCACAAGCTTTATATGTAGGTAAATATATGGCCTTAAGTGATGTAGAAGGAAACTTTAACCGCTCAAAAGAGATCATGAACGCTTGGAGTCCGTCGAATACAGGGTCGAATATTCCACGCTTATCGAAAAACGACCCGAATAGCAACTTTAGCACACCGTCTGATTGGTATCTGGAGAATGCTTCTTACTTACGTTTGAAGAACTTCACCGTATCCTATGACTTGAGTGATGTTATCAGGAAATGCGCTCACCTGCAAGAACGCAACAGCATGATGTCGGTTTACCTTAGCGGTGAGAACCTCTTCACGATCACGAACTACTCAGGAATGGACCCGGAAACCGGCGGTTGGGATGCCTTGAAGTATCCGGTTTCACGCGTATTCTCTGTCGGAGTCAAATTGACATACTAATCGGGTGTTTTAAAAGATATTCATATTAACAAAGGATCAAAATGAAAAGATATATTACAGTATTAGCATTATCCGCATTGGTTTGTAGTTCTTGTAGCGACTTCCTCGACGTTCAGCCGGAAGGAAACGCAACTACAACCTCCTATTTCTTGAATGATCAACAGGCCATTGATGCCATTGACGGATTATATGAAAGATTCCATCAAGAGGGTTGTTACGGCCGTGAGTTATTCTGGGAACAGGGAGCCGCATGCGACATTGTTTGGGGACGTACGCGCGGTTATAACTCTTTGGCGACCTTAGCCTATACCGGTGATGAATCTCCTCTAAGAGATGTATTCAGCCGTATGTATTCTACTATGTCCCGTGCGAATTGGATCATCCAAGAATTAGTGAAGAAAGAAAAGGGAACGACGCTGACCGCCGTCGAGAAACGCAGCTTGGGCGAAGCTTACTTCAGTCGCGGCTGGGCACATTATCTGATCGCTTATCGGTACGGTACGGATAAACAAGGAGTACCTTTCGTACGTTACGAGGACTTCCCCGACGATTACGACAACTCCATACCGCCTCAGCAAGCTACCGTTATGGACAATTATAAACTGATCATCGAAGATATGGACAAGGCAATCGCCTACCTTCCAAACTTCGAATCCTATGACGCCGACAACCGGGGCCGGGCACATCAGGCTGCTGCCGTGGCGTTCAAAGCGAAAACTTATGCTTACTGGGCTACTTGGGATGCTACCCAATGGAACAACGTCATCGAGATGGTCAATCAATTGGAGAACAACTACAATCGAGATCTAGCTCCCACATTTGCGGAACTATTCTCGTCTGACTTGAAAGATTATTGGAACGCCGAATATCTCTGGACTATTCCGAGTATCGGCGGCGCACTACCGGGCGGTACCGAATTCCCGGGTATTATCCTTGAGAACAAAGGATGGGGCAAATATAATGGTTGGGGGCAGATGAAGCCCTCCTACGACATCTACGAAGAAATGGCGAAAGATGGTAAAGGTAATGACCGTTTAGTACGCTCAATCTTGGAATACAACCAAGAGTTCCCGTTCTTCGGCGAGACACGCAAATTCTGGTCTACCTCCGACCTTGAAGCTGGTTTCATGATCAATAAATACATGGACGCTTTCAAATACTCAGACCCTGTAGGTGAAGGAGCCGTGAGTGCTAACGGAGACTGGCCTACGGTCCGTGTCAATTTCCCGATCATCCGTTTCGCAGAAATGTTATTGTTCCGTGCCGAGGCATATTTAATGACAGGCCAAGCCGATAAAGCAACCGCAGATATCAACCGTATCCGCCTACGCTCCAACTTGACACCGCTTACCGGCACCGCCACGATGAAGAATCTATATCACGAACGCCGTTGTGAATTGGCTTTTGAGTTTACAGACCATCTATTCGACTTAAAGCGTTGGAACCGTTCTTCCAATGCCGACATAAAGACATTGGCCGATAAAGAGTTGAACGCACATCCACGTATCCGCAGATATGAAGACCGGGCGAATCCGGAATCCGCGTTCACGATTATTGGTTACGAAGATTACACCAACAAAAACGCCTATCAAGCACATATGATGGTATTCCCGTATCCAAGTGAAGAGATTACTAAATCGAATGGTCAACTGAAGCAGAACGAGGGATATTAACCGATTCCTTTAAACCGATCAAGGTACGAATAAGATTCAATTACGGGCTGTCTCAGAAAATGAAACAGCCCGTGTTATTTTCTACCGGGTAAAAACGCATATCTCAAATAGGTAGTTTACCTTTGCCAATTGTATAATATAGTAAACAAAAGATACACCATGAGATTAATTCAAACTCTTTCTTCTTGCTTGTGTACAGGGATAATAGCCTTATTCACGGCCTGTAGCCAAGCACCACAATCCCCCATCGATTCCGTGAATCCGTTTATCGGCACGGGATTTCACGGACACACGTATCCCGGGGCCACGGCTCCTTACGGAGCGGTCCAACTCAGTCCGGACACCCGGAAAGGGAATTGGGACGCTTGTTCCGGTTATCATTACAGCGATTCTACCTTAATGGGTTTTTCCCATACCCATTTAAGCGGTACGGGATGTATCGACCTTGGCGATATCCTATTCCGTCCGTCACTCCAGACACCTCTAGCGTTCTCGCACTCGGACGAGAAGGCTTCCCCGGGTTACTACTCGGTGAATCTCAGGGAGGCAGGTGTATTAGCGGAACTTACCACGACCCCGCATGTCGGGATACACCGATATACCTATAAAAAAGGGATAGAGTCTACGTTGGTGGTCGATATGGACCATTTATTGGATAACGAATATATATACGAAGGCTGGGTTAAGCAAACCGGGGAGAATGAGCTTACCGGTATGCGGCGTACCCGGGGCTGGGTAGACAATCAGTATGTCTTCTTTGTAGCGCAATTCTCGCAACCCTTCTCTTCCATGGAACAGCCTTCCGAACGGCAAGCCGTACTTACCTTCGATACGACTACCGGAAAGCCCATCGTCTGCAAAGTCGGGGTATCGATCGTAAATGAGGAGAACGCCCGTCTGAACCTTGAGCAAGAGACGGATTCCTATGGCTTTGATTTCGACGCCATCCATCAAGCGACACGCTCCGATTGGGAAAAAGAACTGGACGTTATCACGGTAGAAGGAGGCACCGAAGCCGAGCGCACGAATTTCTATACGGCGCTATACCATAGCAAGATCATCCCGAATATAGCGAGCGACGTGAACGGACAATACCGCCGTCACGACATGAGCGTAGCGACGATCCCGGCAGGTCGCCGCCAATTCTCCACCTTCTCCACTTGGGACACCTTCCGGGCCTGGCATCCGATGATGACTCTGTTGGATACTACCTTGGTGAATGATATGGTACAGTCTCTCTTGGATATGTACGACGCCAGCGGCGAGCTTCCGTTATGGCCCTTATCGGCAGGCGAGACCGGAACGATGATCGGTTATCACTCCACATCGATTATAGCGGACGCTTATTTAAAAGGTATTCGCGGATATGACGCGGAACATGCTCTCGAAGCGATGAAGATCTCAGCGGAGAAGAATAAGAAAGGAGCGGATTATTATATAAAGGAAGGCTTCATCCCGACGAATATCAAGAAAGAATCGGTTTCCTGTTTATTGGAATTCGCCTACGATGACTGGTGTATCGCACAAATGGCGAAAGCTTTAGGACATATGGATGATTATGAGACCTTCATCAAGCGTTCCCAGAATTTTATCAACGTATTCGACGGTAGTACCCGGTTCTTCCGGGGCAAACGGCAGGATGGGAATTGGGAGACTCCTTTCGATCCATTCGCTATCGGACGTTCCTATACGGAGGCTACGGCCTGGCAATATCGTTTCTTTACCCCGCATGACGTATATGGATTGACCCAGTTGTTCGGAGGCCGGGAGGCATTCATCGCTGATCTGGATAGCTTATTTATGGTTACCTCCGAGGTAGTCGGCGATCTGGTAGACGTTACAGGATTGGTCGGTCAATACGCGCATGGCATCGAGCCTAGCCACCACATGGCTTACCTGTACAGCTACGTAGGCGAGCCGTGGAAAACCCAAGAATGGACCCGCCGCCTGTTGGATGAGATGTACCAACCGACTCCCGAGGGGATTATCGGCAACGAGGATTGCGGGCAGATGTCCGCTTGGTACCTGTTGAGCAGCCTTGGTTTCTACTCCGTTTGTCCGGGTAGCAACCAGTTTATCCTGACTACGCCGCTCTTTGACAAAGCGACCGTGAAACTCGGAAACGGAAAGATACTTACGATCACGGCAAACCAACCGGAAAAGAATAAATACATCACGAGCGTATCGCTGAATGGAGAAGAGATTAAGCACTGCTATATCACATACGACCAGTTGATGCAAGGAGGTACACTGGACTTTACGCTCTCGGCGACACCGGACAAGAGTTGGGGAACCGCTCCCGAGTACGCTCCCTATTCCTATACGGAGCAACCTACCGTCTCTATCCCTTACATAGCGAATGATCTGGATTTATTTGAAGGTGAGATTACGGCGGAACTAAAATCCACGACACCCGAGGCGGTTATCCATTACACGCTTGACGGATCGGAACCGGATGAGAACGCTCCGGTATACAGCGAGCCATTCGTCTTAAAAGAGACCACGATTATCAAGGCCAAAGGATATAAAAAGGGATTCGTACCCAGCCGTACGTACTCGATCCAAGCGACAAAAGCCGTATTACGCCCCGCGTTATCCATACAGCCTACGAAGCATGGGGTAGCTTATACTTATTACGAAGGAGAGTTCCAATGGGTAGCCGATCTGCAAAAGGCGAAGGAGGTCGAGAGCGGAACAATACCTGAGCCTTCTATCCTGAACGCTAAATTGCCGGATCATTTCGGTTATATCTTCACCGGATATATATACGCCCCGGAAGATGGAGTCTATGAGTTCAGTACCCGCTCGGATGACGGTAGCGTCCTCTATATCGGCAAAGAAAAGGTAGTGGACAATGATGCCTCCCACGCCGCCATCGACGCGATGGGACGCATCCCCTTACAAAAAGGCTACCACCCCTTCGCCTTGCATTATTTCGAGGATTACGAGGGTGAGTACCTAGGCTGGAGCTGGCGTACGCCAAGCATGTCCAAACTAGACGCGATCCCAACAGAGAACCTTTATATAAATTGATAATATTAAATACTGAATCATATGAGAAGAACAACTCTATCCGTGCTATCCGCCTTAGCCATCCTGCTATCCGGCATGATCGTTCCAGAGGCTGCGGCACAAAGTCGCCGAGACAAAGAACAAACGTATGTATTAGAGAAACCTTACGAGGTCAAGAAACTAGTCCCCCCTACCGGAAAGAAAATAAAGAACGTGATCCTCATGATCGGCGACGGCATGAGCCTTATGCACATGTATTCCGCTTGGACCGCCAACCGGGGCAAGCTCTGGCTGGACAACTCCCAATACACCGGCCTCTCGAAAACCTATTGCGCCAACCGCCTCATCACCGACTCCGGAGCCGGAGGTACCGCACTGGCCACCGGCCATAAAACGAACTACCATATGGTAGGCGTAGATCCGGAAGGCAAGCCCTTGGAATCTTTGGCTACCTTGGCGAATAAGAAAGGCCTGTCAAGCGGCATCGCCGTTACCTGTCGCCTATGGGACGCTACGCCCGCCGACTTCTGCTGCCACAATACGGATCGCGACGCCGAGGCCGAGATCGTAGCGGATTACGTGAACTGTGGCGTCGATTACGTATTCGGCGGCGGCTCCAAGCTATTCGAGAACCGTGCGGACGGTCGCGATTTGTTCAAGGAATTAAGGGAGAAAGGTTACCAAACTCCCCGTAGCTGGGAGGAACTGGCGAAGATTCAAAAAGGCAAGGTATTCTGCGTTACCGATACCGTAGACCCCCCGCTTCCCGCCGAGCGAGGCGATCTCTTGGCTCGTGCCTCGATGAAAGCGATCGATCTGCTGGGACAAAACCCGGAAGGTTTCTTCCTGATGGTAGAGGGCTCCCAATTGGATGATTACGGACATTTCAACGATATCGACCTGTTGATGCAAGAGACACATGATTTCGACCGTACGATCGGACGTATCTTCGAATGGGCCGCCCAAGACGGTGAGACATTGGTCGTCGTAACCGCCGATCACGAGACCGGTGGCCTTACCTTGGTGGACGGGGATCTGAACGAGGGCCGTATCGTTTGTAAATTCTCCACCGGAGGGCATAGCGGCGTAATGGTCCCCGTTTATGCTTTCGGCCCGGGCGCCGAGAACTTCACGGGTATCTTCGAGAATACGGATATCTTCTGGAAGATCAAAAAGCTCCTGAATCTATAATCAAACAGTATTCATCCGATGGAGAGTATAACAGGGCTATCCCGCTAGTCAAGTACCGCAGTACTTTGGCTGAGAGGACAGCAGTACTTGACTAGCAGTACTACGGTACCCGACCGGGAGGACTGTGTTCACCGACTGAGGCGCGCCTTCTCCCTCTCTCCCCCAATAAATATCATAAAGAATGACAACAAGACGAAACTTCTTAAAGCAATCCCTTCTTGCGGCAGGCGCGGCCTCCGTTCCCGCCGGGAACCTTTTAGCGCAAGAGAAAATGGAAGAGAAACGCCCCAAATACAATCTTCCTTACAAGAACACCTACCTGAAGGAACCCTTCGTGACCGAG
>ERZ772897.2624-NODE-2624-length-15173-cov-11.833245_pt1 | contig 15173 bp, 11 predicted proteins | sample MGYA00512125_ERZ772897 | MGnify/ENA primary metagenome ERZ772897 (study PRJEB29015, sample SAMEA2737660) | human gut metagenome | biome: human gut; feature: human-associated habitat; material: faeces | place: China | collected 2012 ... | reverse complement strand
AGCTTATATTTGTCGTCCGTTCGTCACCAACTAATATTCAATTAAACAACAATATAGAATATATTTATATGGAAACAATCTTTTAATAAATATGAAACAAAATTTTAATAAATGGTACTAATTTACTATGTTATCCTATGTACTTTTTTGTGTGATATTGCTAAGATTAGCAAGTAAGACATCATATGTTAAAGCATATTGCACAAACATGTGCATGAGGAGGTAAAACATGAAAGCTAACATTAGCAAGGGTGCCCGCAAAGGATGGGCATGGATACTTGCAGCATTGATGGTTGTAAGTGTCATTATTCCAACTACAATATCTACCGCAAAGGCAGAGGTTGGAACAGTACAGTTCAATGGAACAGCGCAGGGCTGGCTTGAATCAGCTTACGCTGAGTGGTCTATTGACAAGGAAGCCGATGGATATACAGCATATATCAAAAAGGCTTCACAGTCAGATTCAGCATATGCAAGAATCGACAATGAACTTATAAGAAGGTACAAGAGTTACTACAGGGTAGATGCCATGGGCCTTTCGGCAGGAGACTATGTTATCAGGGTAGTACCAGTAAAGAATGGAAAAGAAGTAACAGCTAAGGCTAAGGTTACAGATGTTCTTAAGGTAGGCTCATATGACAGATCAGGCTTTGCATTTTCTTCTGAATCAAAATACAAGACAGGTTCAGGAGCATATAACGAAGATGGAACACTTAAGAGTGATTCAATCGTTCTTTATGTAACTAATGATAATGCTAAAACTGTAAAAGCAGGCATTATGGAAGGAAAGGGCGAGAAGGAGTACACAGGACTCCAGACAATTATTGATGCATATACAAAGAGTGCCAGTAAGGGTGTAGAAACAAGGGCACTTGATGTAAGAGTAATAGGATGTCTTACAGATTCGGGTATGGATAAGTTTTCAAGCTCATCTGAGGGTGTGCAGATAAAAGGAGCAAGTGCTTATTCTAATATTAACATGACTTTTGAAGGAGTTGGCGAGGACGCAAGCATAAGCGGCTTCGGTTTCCTTTTAAGAAATGCAGGTAATGTAGAAATGAGAAACCTCTCAATACTTAACTTTATGGATGATGGTATCTCACTAGATACAGCTAACTGCAACGTATGGATACATAACGTAGACCTTTACTATGGCAAGGTTGGTGGGGATGCTGACCAGGCTAAAGGTGATGGATCTATAGATATAAAGGGTGATTCACAGTATATAACAGTTTCATATGTACATTTCTATGATTCAGGTAAATGTTCATTGTGTGGTATGAAGAGCGAGAGTGGTCCTAACTACATTACTTATCATCATAACTGGTTTGATCATTCAGACTCAAGACATGCCAGAGTAAGAACTATGTCAGTACATATGTATAACAATTATTATGATGGTAACGCAAAGTATGGTGTAGGTTCAACTATGGGTTCTTCTGTATATGTAGAGAACAACTACTTCAGAAACTGCAAGTATCCTATGCTTTCATCTAATCAGGGTTCTGATGCTTTAGGCGAAGGCACATTCTCAGGTGAGAACGGCGGCATCATAAAAGCCTATGGCAACGAAATAGTTGGAGCAACAGGTATCATATATGCTAATGCAGCATCAGTTACAGGTGAAGCTGCCAATGCAGCAACATTCGATGCATATCTGGCTGCTTCTGCAGGTGAAAAGGTACCATCATCATACAAGACAGTAGCTGGTGGCACAACATACGATAACTTTGATACAACTAAGGATCTTGGAGTAAAGGCAGGAAGCCTTGTAGCAGCAAAGGATGTTCCAGCACTTGTTACATCTTCTAAGGGAGCAGGAAGCCTTGGCGGTGGTGTTATTGACTGGAAGTTCAGTGATGAAGACGACACAGTTTATGTTGTAGATAAGGATTTAAAAGCAGCTGTTACGAATTATAAAAACACAGAGCTTGTGGCTGTTGGTGGAACTAATGCCAACATAGTAACTCCGGAGCCTTCTACAGATGAAACAACAAAGGCAACAGAAGAGGAAACTAAGACTACAGAAAAGGCTACTACATCTAAGGCAACAGAAAAAGAAACTAAGACTACAGAGAAGGCTACTACATCTAAAGCTACAGAAGCAACAAAGGTAACTGAGAAGGAAACTACAGGTGCAGGTTCAGATACTAAAAACAGTTATGATAAGACAAGTCTCTCATATTCAGGGGCATATACAGATTTAAGTACAAAGAAGGATTCAGATTTTAAGAATGCAAAGTATGTTTCGTCAGCATCTGATATTCTTACAGCTATAAGCAGTGCTAAGGCAGGGGATGTTATCATAGTTAAGGCTGGAACTTACAAGTTTACAGATACAATAGTTATTAATAATGCCATGAATGGAAAAAGCGGCGCTTATATAGTTGTAAAAGCAGCTGATGGTGCAGAGGTTAAGTTTGATTTCTCAGCACAGACACTTAATGGCGCAAACAGAGGTGTTGTTGTAGATGGAGATTACTGGTATTTTGAGGGAATCAACTTCTATGGAGCTGGTGATAACGGCGTGTTACTTGCTGGTAACAACAACATATTTGAAAAATGTGTATTCGAAGCAAACAGAGATTCAGGACTTCAGATATCAAGATATGACACAACAGCAGCAACTAAAGATTTATGGCCATCAAACAACCTTATAATCAACTGTACAGCATTTGATAACTGTGATTATCCAGACCAGGGTGGTACAGGTGAAAATGCAGATGGTTTTGCAGCAAAGCTTACATGCGGCGAAGGCAATGTATTTGATGGATGTATATCATATTGCAACTCTGATGATGGATGGGATCTTTTCGCTAAGTCAGCTACAGGTCCTATCGGTGTGATAACTATAAGAAACTGTGTTTCATTCGGCAATGGAACATTATCTAACGGAGTTCATTATGCTAACGGAGATATGAATGGCTTTAAGCTCGGTGGTTCAGGTGTAGGTACACCTCATGTTGTACTTAACTGTCTCTCGTTTAACAATGGGGCAACAGGATTCACTGACAACAACAATCCATCAGGTCTTACAATCATGAATGCCACAGCATGGGGCAATGGTAAGTCAGCAAAGAAGGGCAACTTCTTATGCTACAGAGCATCAAATAAGGCAGTGTACGTAGGTCTTGTTTCAGTAAATGCTATAGACTCAGATAAATTTACAGGTAATATGAGTGATTCTATATACTATAATACAGGTAAGTATTACAGATTATCAGGATTATTACCAACACCAGTTGTTAGTGGCGACAAGAAGGGTACAGTAGTTGATAATCCATCTAAAGTATCAGGAATGTTTAAAAATGCTGTTGATTTTATCAATCTTAATGGTAATGTAGACAAGCAGTTAAGAAATTCTGATGGAACTATTAATATGAAGGGACTTTACGAAACTCAGGGAAGTTATTCAACACTTGGAGCACATTTTGGTGTAGCTAATCAGGTTATAAGTGTTACAGGCAAGACATCTGGTGAAGTAAAGCCAACAGAGAAAACAACAAAAGCAACAGAAAAAACAACAGAAACAACAAAGGCAACAGAAAAAACAAAGGCAACAGAGAAAACAACAGAAGCAACAAAGGCAACAGAAAAAACAACAGAAGCAACTAAAGCTACAGAATCAAAGACAGATTCGACTGTAAGCGGTACCAAGTTTGTTCTAAATGCTAATGATGTAAATACAGGAAAGTTAAAATCAACACTTACTGTTGATGGCTTTAAGATTGTTGCCGGAAGCAAAGCAACAGTTACAGTAGATAAGAGCAGAAAGGAATATAAAGGAATAGACTTTACAAGAAGAATCAAGCTTTCTGGTAAAGGCAGTACAAGTGGAAGAGCTATTGCGTTTAAAACAGCTGGAGAAGCTAAGGTGAAGGTATATGCAACAAGCTCAAGCACAGATGAATCAAGACTTATTAAGATAGTTGATAAGAATGGAAAGGATATTACATCTACATCAAAGATTCCAGGAAATTCACTTAAGTCAGTTTCATTCAGAGTGCCAGTTGCAGGTGAATATTATCTTATAGCCGAGGATGGCGGAGTTAATATTTACTATGTTGAAGTATCTAATGGAGTTGCATACTAAGTAAGCGTTAAAAGATCTTATCATGTAGGTTAAGAAAGACTTTTTGTCTTATGACGTTTACATCATATCAGTTATAAAATATAAGCGGATGTTTGTTATTCAGACATCCGCTTTTTTGGTAAAATAATAGTATGAACAATAGGTAAAAAATAAAATAGGATATGAATAACAGTATTGAAAATAATAGTATGAAATAATAGGTTGATAAAGCAGCAGATTGCAAATATAATAAATATGAATAAGATATTTTTGGTGTAAGAAATATAAGTATATGGCCAAGTATATTCAGAAATGTATCCATATGTATAACTAGAAATATATTTTATAGAAAAGAGGAAAGAGAACATCATGAAGATAAAGACCGTTGCTATATTAGGAGCAGGAGCTGTAGGTTCATATGTTATATGGGGACTTGCAGGCTTAAAGGATGTAAGGCTGGGGCTAATAGCACAGGGAGAACGTCAAGAAAGGCTGAGAAAAGAAGGTTGTCTTATAAACGATGAAGTATACAGACCAGAGGTGTGGACACCCGAAGAAGCGCATAATACAGGCGTTGACCTTTTGATAGTTTCGTTAAAGTATGGAGCTTTAAAAGGAGCACTTGACAACATTGCTACAGCTATTGGAGAAAACACTATAGTTATGAGTCTTATGAATGGTGTTGACAGTGAAGATATCATTGCAGACAGGATAGGCATGTCACATATTGTATATTCACTTATAAAGGTTGCCTCTCATAGAGATGGCAGGGGATATTACTTTAATCCTGATACAACAATAGGAATTATTTTTGGGGAAACAGCAGATAAGGTATCTGCATCAGACAAAATATCAGAACAGACACTTGTGAGTGACAGGATAAAGTTGATAGATGAGCTTTTTGCAGCCAGCAGGCTTAACTACAGAGTGACAGAGCATATAAAAGAAGAAATGTGGAGTAAGTTCAGACTTAATGTAAGTAATAATCTTCCACAGGCAGTACTTGGTGCAGGTGTCGGATGTTACAGGGATAGTGAACATATGAAGGCTATAAGCGATGGTTTAAGACATGAGCTTGAAACAATAGCTAAGGCAAAAGGAATAGATTTAAGTGTTATTGATAATTCATCGTCACGTGGAAGTGCAGTGCCGCCAACAGCAAGATACTCTACACTTCAGGATATAGATGCTAAAAGACATACCGAGATAGATATGTTTTCCGGTGCACTTATGCGTATGGGAGAAGAATTTGGAATACCAACGCCTTATAACGAATACACTTATCATATTATTAAGGCGATAGAAGAAAAGAATGATGGTAGGTTTGATTACGATAAGGGAAATGAAGAATTGACATATGCAAGGTGAAATTTGAAAAGAGTTACTACTGATTGAAGAATAGGAACACAAAAAGTACCTTATTCTTGTTGGTACAAGCTATGGATTTGATGCCAAACTTGCAGAAATAAAAGGTATGTTTAAAATATGCGGTATTAATCCTGGTGAGTTTATCTTAGATGGTAAGCCTCTTGCTGAAAAGGGAGCAGCAGTTAAAGAAACAGTAGTTATAAATTCAGTTGCAAGAAAAGTTGATGTTGATAAAGAAATATTGCCACCAAATAAGCTGAATTATTTTAAAGCGAAGAAAGAACATATAGTTGATGGAATATCTTATTACGTAAGTACAAGATATAACAGAGAGCAGGGAATAGCACAACTTGAAAAGATACTTGTTTTATGTGAGGGTAGTGTGAATGCGTTTGTTATTACTGCTAAACCAGAAAAGGCTACTCATAAATAATATAATTAAAAGTGATTTTTTGATTTTTAAAACTAAGGAGAGGGTATGAAAATTTTGATTTTCATGCACAGAAATGGAGATTAATATGAAGCGAAATAAATACAAAGATTATCTGTGGTATACTGCACTTGCGGTATTCATTATATGTGTGATTGAAGGAATATTTTTCTATCACAATGTAGAGAATCCATTTCTAAAAGTGACGTTAAATATACAGAATGCAATTAAAGCGTATAAGATAGACCCGGATATAAAACAGAAAGAAGCTATTGCGTATATGCAGGCAACAGGTGGTGGCATATTAAGTGGAATAATAACATATGTGTATTGTATTGCTGTTATTGTTGCGCCATTCTGTACAATAGGTGCATTAGCCGTTCTTATCAGAAAACCAGCCAGCTATGTCAGAGGCCTGTTTAGCCAGAGAAATAAAAAGCGCGTATTGGTTATTGGTGAAGGAAAATATAAGTTTCCTCTTATAGATGCATTGACTAAAGATTGTCGTGTTACAGTGGTTGAAAGCACCATACTTTCTGATGATAAGAAGCTTAAATATATAAACAAAGGTGTAAAGTTTGTGCAGAAGTATCAGGATATGCATATGGAAAGTGTAATAAAAATGCTTGATATATGTAAATTCAGTGATGTTTTTCTGTGTGATGATAATTCAATAGAAAATATTGAATGTTTAAATGCATTTACAAAGAGCTTTGAAAAAAATACAAATGCATCTGAAAATAAAGAGTATCTGCAGATTCATCTGTGCTGCAATGACAATTCAATGGCAGAACTGATAAGACAGTATTATGATAAAATAGATACAAGAACTTTTGATCTTGACATAGTAGATGTTAATAAAATGGCTGTCAATAAAATGTATAAAGAACATCCTGTATATACAGCTAATAAGGGTGATGATTATGATGTTCATATAGGAATCATTGGATTTGGTGAATTTGGCCAGAGTGCATTAATACAAGGACTTAATATGTCGGTTTTATCAGCAGAGTCTACTATATGTATAGATGTATTTGATAAGGATATGGAATCAATAATAGGAAGTTTCATGAAGAATTTTTCAGTTGATGTCCTGAAGGGATTGAAGTTCATAAAAGAAGATATATATGAAGGTAAAAGTATTGAATATTATGAATTGAAATTTCCATTTGATACAATACCAGATCAATTTGGTATAGATGGAAAGGTATGTTTAAGATTTTTTAATACGGATGCAAGGACATTACAGTTTAACAGTATTTTTAAAAGATGTAATGACGACAAATTATTTACATATCTTATTGTGGCAATGAGTGATACACATTCAATGTCTAATACACTTATTGAATTGAAGCAGCTGTTATACAATAAGGGTGATAGCTGTATTAATATTCCTATAGTTGTCAGGGCTAAGGAAAACAATGATTTTGCTAATATTTATGGTGAGAAGAATCTATTTACAATAAACAAGAATAAAGATATTTTTTCATATGCTTCTATAACTAATCGTGATATTGTAAATGATGCAAAGATATTTAATCATAGATACAATATGTTGTATGAAATAATAAGCAGATATAAAGCAGATAAAAATATTGTTGTGGATGATAAGTTTATGTTATCTGAAGATATAGAGGAACGTCTTAAGAAAGATTCAATAGAGCTTAAAGAGAATAAGAAAATATCAGAAGAAATAGATGAGGTATGGCATAATAAGGGCATATTTGACAGGGAATCAAGTATAGCACAATCATTGCATCAGGATATTAAAAAATGGATTATTTATGAAAAACATGCATATTCTCTTACAGATAACCGAGAAGAGCTTGAAAGAATTGAACATAGAAGATGGAATATTTTCATGATAACACATGGCTTTAAATATGAGAAAGCTGAAAGAAAAGATATGTATGCTAAAACACATCCATGCATTTCAAAATGGGAGGTTTTGAAGGTAGAAAAGCCAGATACATTAGAGTATGATTTTACACCATATTACATATTAAAAGCAGACAGATGATTTAGATGAAGTCATATATTCGTAATATACGGACGACAGCATATATGAGGAAAGCAGGTGCGCATACATCAACGATGCCAGAAGCTCCAATTTACGCGAGCAACGAGCCAAAGTCATATTCTTGATATGACCTTGGCGACTGCCGCGGTAGCCATAATAAACACGCTCTGCGAGTTTATTATGGCTGGATATTTCTAAGACTTTTCATATACGTAATGGTAGTTTCCGCTACCGTTCGATACGGGACATCCATGTCCCATATCTCACTTCCACAGACATCCGTGTCTGTGGATAGCTGGGTAGTTAAGGAAAAGTCTAAGAACTATCACAATTGGACTTCAAGTGCATCTTATGATGTATGCGCACCTGCTTTCCTCATATATGCTGTCTGACTTTGACTTAATTTACGAAAAATGAATGATTCAATCAAACTATTGTTTGAAATTGTTATTGTACATTACTGTTATTTGGTGTATTATTGCCATTTATATTTCTGTTATCGTTCATATTTCTGCCGCCATTCATGTTACCTCCACGGCCACCACCATTAAAACCGCCTGGATTGCTGCCAAAGCCGCCGGCATTGGATGCACCCATGGTTCCTGCAGATTGTGTCCAGTTTGTTAATGAAGAACCATCGCAGTAAAGAGTGTATTCAGTGTTTGTTGTAAGAGCAGATGCGCATATCCAGCCATTTGAGTAACTGTTGTTTAATGTAAAGCTTATTATTTCATTACCGCTGGAATCTTTTACTGAGTAGCTTCCTGAGTTAAATGATACAGAGCTGAATACGTAAGCATTAACTGAATTTACAGGAGTTTCACATATACCGCCTAAAGCTACACATGTTCCACCAGTTATAGTAATATTTCCGTCAACATCAATAGAACCAGATACCTGACCTGATGAACTGCCGCCTTTTACAAAAACCATACCGCCAGACTGTGTGTAGCTGCCGTTAGAATCTATACCATCTGTATCGCCAGAACCGGTTGTTACATCAACGTATCCACCAGTTATATTAATAAGAGGAGTAGATGAGCCATCTCCGGTACATGCATTAATGCCATCATCAGCTGCATATACAAAGCTTTGTCCACCACTGATGTTGATTGTTATAGCTTCAAGACCCTCGTAGGATGTTAAAACATTTATATATCCATCAGTTATATTAAGCTCTTTATCTGCATGTATTCCATCATCACCTGTAGAGATTGTGATAGTTCCACCTGATATAGATATTATACCCTTGCCATCTTCGCCGGTTTCAAGAACACCAGAATCTGAGTTGGCATGAATACCATCATCAGTTGAACTTATGTTAATGGCTGTACCAGATATATTTATCTCGCTCTCGGCTTTGATTCCATTTGTAGAGTAAGACTTTTTAGATGAATTTCCTGAGCTGTTATTGCCTGGCATACCATTAGCAGCTCTGTTTCCACCACTGAAGTTACCTTTCATGTCAGGATTATTGCCAGAATTGCTGCTACTGTTATTCATATCAGGAGGATTGCCCATGTTACCATTGTTCTGAGCATTATTCATATCGGGTGGAGTTCCCACGCTGCTGTTATTCTGGTTGTCTGTATTGGCAGTTGTTGTGTAAGTCATCATAGTTGCATTGGATGATGATTTAGATGATGAACCTTGATTCTGATTTGATGAACTTGGGTTGCTGGCTGATGAATCTGGGGTGCTGGCTGAAGAACCTGGGGTGCTGGTTGATGAATCTGGGTTGCTGATTGAAGAACCAAAGCTGTTGGCTGAAGAACCGGAGTTGTCGGCAGCCACGGCTTCACTATAATTAGAATAAGTATCTGTATATATATTCAGATTTCCATCACCTGAAACATCTACACCATATGCAGCATCTATGCCGTCACAGGCAGCATATATATCAATATTTCCACCAGATATTATTACATTTCCTTTCCGTTTTCCTTTGTTTGAAAGACTGCTGTTTGATGTTTTGATGCCATCGCCTTTTCTGGATATAGCTATTATTTCACCAGATTCTATAGCTACCTCATCGTTTCCTTTTATAGCATTATTTACAGCATTAACCTTGATGGTAACATTTTTAATAGAAAGGTCATCCTTGCTCTGGATACCGTTGTTATAGTTGCCAGTTACTGATAATGCCCCTTTTCCAACCAATTTAAGGTCACATGCTGCATAGATGGCAGCATTACCATTTTCACTGGAAGAATTGTCTGAATTGTCGTCAGCTTCAGTTCTTGCATCAACTATACAGTTATAAGTGTTTTCCTCAGATTTGATTTTTACATTATCAGCATTTTTAATATAAATAGGTGAACCGTTAGAACATGTGATGGATGTACCATTCAATACAATGGTGATTTCGGCATTATCGTCAGCATTAACTACAATCTGTCCTTCTGATAAGAGTCCGGTAACGGTATATTCGCCAGCATGTGTTATGGTATATACGGAATCATTTTGTGTTATTGTAGAACCATCAGTTGATGTAATGCTGAATTCTCCTGTTATTTCAGTTTTGTAGTTATCGGCATCATCTGCGTGAGTTACATTGGTATCCTGGGCAGTAATGCTGGAAGTTACAGTGGTATCAGTGCTTTTGCTGTTGATTGTATAGTTTTGTGAACCACAGCCTGATGTCATAAGACACATGGCAAGAATAACTGCAGCTACGCAGGATTTGTTTATTCTTTTAAAATTAATCATATACATTCATCCTTTCATTCATCCTTTCATTCATTATTTCTATAGTTGATATAGAGATTGTTACTTTTGCTCCTTACATCTTATCTATAGTGTAGGTGGGAATAGTGAAGAAAATATGATGAGAATGAGGATATTTTGTGTCCTGGAGAATGACAAAAGAAAAAGCCGAGGCAGGTTTTTTATTCCTGTATCGGCTTTATTGGCTTTATTGGTGTTATGGAGTGTTTATCAGCGCTTTGATGTCTTCTTCTGGTGTGGTGATAGGTGCTATGCCATATTTTTCCACAAGAAGGTTCAGAATATTAGGAGACAAAAACGCAGGTAGAGAAGGACCAAGACGGATGTTTTTGATACCAAGGTGCAGAAGCGTCAACAAAATGCAGACTGCCTTTTGTTCGTACCATGAAAGAACGAAGGAGAGCGGAAGCTCATTTACAGTACATCCAAATGCATCCGCAAGTGCCAGAGCAACCTGAATCGCCCCATAAGCATCGTTACACTGCCCCATATCCATCAGTCGTGGCAGACCATTGATTTCTCCAAGATTAAGATCATTGAAACGGAATTTGCCACATGCCAGGGTGAGGATGATACTGTCAGAAGGAGTTTGTTTAACAAAATCTGTGTAATAGTTTCGACCCGGTTTAGCACCATCACATCCGGCAACCAGGAAGAAATGGCTGATTGCACCTGATTTTACAGCATCTACAATAGTATTTGCATGTGACAGTATAGCTGAATGACCGAATCCCGTTGTCACCTTGGTGCCCCCGTTGATACCTTTTAATGTCTGATTTTCTTTATAGCCACCAAGTTCAAGTGCTTTTTTGATAACTGGCGTAAAATCTTTTTTCTCATCAATATGAACAGCGCCAGGGAAAGCAACCACCTCTGTTGTAAATACTCTGTCAGCATAACTGCTTTTTGGCGGCATCAGACAGTTGGTAGTGTAAAGAATCGGAGCTGGAAGATGATCAAACTCTTTCTGCTGATTCTGCCATGCAGTTCCAAAATTTCCTTTTAAGTGTGGAAATTTTTTCAAGAGTGGATAGGCATGGGCAGGGAGCATTTCACCATGAGTATATATGTTGATTCCTTTTCCTTCTGTCTGTTCAAGTAAAAGCTGCAGGTCTTTAAGATCATGACCTGTCACGACAATAAAAGGTCCTTTTTCGATGGTAAGTGTAACTTCTGTGGGCTCTGGCATTCCATAGCTGTTTGTATTTGCTTTATCAAGAAGTGCCATACACCTAAGGTTGATCTCGCCTACTTTAAGTACCGTAGGAAGCAGTGTTTCTATACTTTCTTCGTAACCAATCTTAAATAATGCTTCGCAGAAGAATCGGTTTACTTCATCATCTTCATAATTCAGAACATTTGCATGGTAAGCATAGGCGGCCATTCCACGAATACCAAAAAGAATAAGAGATTTTAAAGAGCGGATATCTTTATCGGCATTCCACATCTGCTGCATGTCGTATTCGCCTGTTTTACCACATGGTGACTGACATTTGCTGCAGTCAGGGACCAGTCGTTCTTTCTCAGCTCTGACTTTTTGTATCATATTTTCGATTGCTGCATTATCAAAACTTACATTTGTAACTGTTGTAAACAGACCTTCAATTATGACTTGTACGGTTCTTTTAGAAATAGCTGATGCACTGTCTACAGCTCTTGCAAGACCAATCAATGCACCTGTCAGCTCATCCTGTAATTTGGCTGTATCTGCATTTTTTCCACAGACACCTGCATTTCCTGTACAGCCAGTACATCCGGCTGTCTGTTCACACTGAAAACAAAACATTTTTTTATTCATTCCAGTAATCTCCTTATTAATCAATAATTTTTCCATCAATACTTATTGTTACAACCTGCCATGGTATGAATTTTCCACTATTTTGAAGTGCATTTTTTACTGCCATCTCCAGACCACCACAGCATGGAACTTCCATTCTTACGATTGTCACACTTTGAATGTTGTTATTCTGAATAATAGCAGCCAGTTTCTCACTATAATCAACCTGGTCTAATTTCGGACAACCTATTAGTGTTACCTTATTCTGAATAAAATCCTGATGAAATCCAGCATAAGCGTAAGCAGTACAATCGGCGGCTATCAGAAGTTTTGCACCATTAAAATATGGTGCACTGATAGGTGCAAGTTTGATCTGTACCGGCCAGTTCTCAAGTTGTGATATCGAATCTGCACCTGAAAATGTTTTTGCGGTCTCAGTCGTTTTTGTTCGCTGTATCTGCATGATTTTAGATCCTGGACAGCCGGTGTGAGGTGACATTGCATGGTTTTTGGCAGCTATTTTACTCTGTGCTTCTTTTACAGCATCTTCATCATATGCAGGTGCTTCTCTTTCCTCAAATGAAATAGCTCCTGTAGGACATTCTGGGAGACAATCCCCCAATCCGTCACAAAAATGTTCTCTTACCAGCTCGGCCTTTCCGTATATAATATCAATGGCTCCTTCGTGGCAGGCAGTTGCACATGCACCACATCCGTTACATTTTTCTTTATCAATTCGTATAATTTTTCTTATCATTTTACCCTCCATTAATAGAATTTTATTTTTGTTTCTGTTAGAATCATATTATAATAAATACAACTTGTATGTTTGATTTCCAACAGGAGGTGAGATTTTGAAAAAATATTTACCTATTTTAAAAAACAGTCCTTTTTTTAAAGGTCTTACTGATAATGAGATATTATCTGTATTGCACTGTGTAGAGGCAGTAACAGTTTCTAAAGAGAAGGATTCTTATATTTTCAGAGCAGCAGATTCTACACAGGTAATGGGATTAGTATTGTCAGGCTGTGTTCTTATTATTCAGGAGGATCTCTGGGGACATCGGAATATTTTGTCTAAATGTCATGCTGGTGATTTTTTTGGAGAACCATATGCGGCAAGCCCTGGTGCTGTTCTGAACATCAGTGTGGTAGCAGATGAGGATTGTGAGATTGTTTTTTTAAATATACAGAAGCTTCTGGTTACTTGTCCAACTGCATGTGGGCATCATCAGAAGCTGATTCGCAACCTGGTCAGTGTACTGGCAAATAAGATACTGATTCTGAATGATAAGATTACACATGTTGGCAAGCGGACAACAAGGGATAAATTATTATCATACCTTTCAGCAGAGTCTATCAGACATTCGTCCTTGTCCTTTGATATTCCTTTTGACAGGCAGCAGCTGGCAGATTATCTTTGCATTGACCGCGCAGCAATGTCTACTGAGATATCAAAGCTGCAAAAAGAAGGGTTTATAAAAACGCATCGAAATCATTTTGAGGTGCTTTGCAATAATAATACAAATGTATTGAGGTAGAAGAGGGGTTAAAGCGTAAATCGGAGGTGCTGGGAATAAGAAAGAAATATAACAAAGAGCTGCTAATAAATTTCATAGTAACTTTAAAAAGAATCACCATCAAGCTATAATGACAGCATATGTGAAAGAAAAAGGAGAGAATGAGTTTAATAGACAAGAGGCTTTAGCAGCGATGCGTAGAGCTGGAAGGTGACTTTTTAATGGCAAAATATGAGAAAAAATTAGATGATGATATACGTTGCCCACTTGAATATGGATTGGCAATATTTGGTGGAAAATGGAAATCACGCATAATAAGTGTGTTATCTGCAGCCGAAAAGCTTCGATACAGTGAACTTCGAAGAGAAATGTGCAATATTACGGATACAGTACTTGCTGCAACATTAAAAGACCTGATAGAAGTTGGGATTGTTGAAAGAAAATCCTATGATGAAATCCTACCAAGTGTAGAGTATATGTTGACACAAAAAGGAAAATCTGTTGTGCCTATTTTGCAGAATGTTTGCCAATGGTCAGGTGTTTTTTATAAAGATGATGTTGAAAATGAAATGCTGTAATGCCAGAGATGTGATCATAACAGATAGGGGGAAATAGATTATGCTTATATATACAGAAGAAAAAAAGTTTACGAAAGAACAGATTCAAAAGTTATTTCTATCGGTTCATTGGATATCAGGAAATTATCCAGATTGACTGTATAAGGCTCTTATGAATTCCTCAACTGTGCTTACCGTCTGGGATGATGAAAAACTTGTTGGTCTGACAAGAGTATTGGATGATACTGAGATGTTAGCACAGATACATTATGTACTAGAACATACTGGTATTAATCAGGCAGATATCAGCAAGCTTGAGAATGGAGCACGAAATCCCTCTTTTAATTTGCTTAAAAGATTAGCGGATGGTATGTGAATGGCTCTCAAGATTGAGTTTGTAACTAAACAGAAAGCGTGATTATATGACCTCACTGGATTGTTGTCTGGAGAGGTTATTATATTAAGGAGAAAAACTATGATAAAAGTACTTTTCATCTGCCACGACACTCCAGTTTTATGATAATGCATACCTTCGCAGACTGGGGCAACGCGGGGCAGAATACGGCGGAAAGCCTTGGAATTACTACGATTTAGACTACTAAGGCTCATGGCGGATAAGCTAGAATAGTGGGAGAAATTGGGAATATTCCTTAGTAGTAACCTACTACTAAGCGATGGCAGATATACAAGAGTTTGAACAGA
>ERZ772897.2613-NODE-2613-length-15220-cov-5.679789_pt1 | contig 15220 bp, 17 predicted proteins | sample MGYA00512125_ERZ772897 | MGnify/ENA primary metagenome ERZ772897 (study PRJEB29015, sample SAMEA2737660) | human gut metagenome | biome: human gut; feature: human-associated habitat; material: faeces | place: China | collected 2012 ... | reverse complement strand
TCCCCCTAAAGCAGTTTGGTTATTTACCGTGTCTGCTTTAAGGGAATCATATCACTGAGGATGGTACTCTGTTTTTCTAGGGAACTCTTTTAGAATCAGAGGATCACGGAGTTCTTGTCGGCGAGCTCTTCTGCACTTGGACGCTTTGGACAGGCGGCATCTCTTCTATGCTCGAGCCGGTGGAGTGGCCTTTCCCCGCTCTGCGCGGTAGCTCAGCATGCCGCCCATGAGGACGGAGACGTGATAGCCGCGGCTCCTCAGGAAGCGGGCGGCGTTGTACGCCCGCTGGCCCACGCGGCAGACGACGATCCAGGGCGTGGCTTTGTCGAGCTCCCCGTAGCGCTCGCGCAGGGAGCCAAGGGGGATGTTCGTGACACCCTCGATGGCGTCGGCTGCGAGCTCTGCCGGCTCGCGCACGTCGAGCAATCGCGCGCCGGACGCCCGGGCGGCATCGAGGTCGCGGACGCGCGTGAAGGAGACGAGTCCCGCGCGGAGGTTCTCAGCGATGCAGCCGGCGAGGTTCACAGGGTCCTTTGGCGCACCGAAGGGCGGGGCGTACGCGAGCTCCAGGGAGGAGAGGTCCGCCGTAGTGCCGCCGAGGCGCAGGGCCGTCGCGATAGCATCAATCCTGGCCTTGATGCCGTCCCTGCCGATGGCCTGTGCGCCGAGGAGACGGCCGTCCTTGCGGAAGAGGAGCTTCAGCGCCATCTGCTGCGCGCCCGGGTAGTAGTTGACGTGGGAGAAGGGATGGAGCAGGACGCAGGCATAGTCCTTGCCGTAGTCGAGGCCTTCGCGCGCGAGCTGGCGCTCGTTCTTGCCCGTGGCGGCGGCGGTCAGGGAGCAGACCTTGAGGATGCTCGTGTAGGAGATGCCGTCATACGTGGTCCCTAGGCCGGCGATGTTGTCGGCGGCGACGCGCGCCTGACGGTTTGCCGGACCCGCGAGGGCGAGCGTTGCGGGTGCGCCCGTGGCGTAGTCGCGCGTCTCGACGGCATCGCCGACGGCGTAGACGCTCGCGGCGCTCGTCTGCATGTGCGCGTCGACCTGGATGTAGCCGCGCTCGTTGCGCGCGATGCCGCTACCCTCGAGGAAGGCGGTGTCCGGCACGATGCCGATGGCGAGGACGGCGAAGTCCGCCGTGAGCGTCCTGCCGCTCTGCAGCGTGATGGTGAGCGCGTCGGTCTCGTCAGAGAAAGAAGCGGCGCCGTCGCCGAGCAGGAGATCGATGCCGCTCTGGACGAGCTCCCGCTCGAGATAGGGCACCATGTCCGGATCGAACGGCGCGAGGATGTGGTCTGCCGCCTCGAGGAGCGTCACGGCGCAGCCCGCCTGTTTCAGGTTCTCCGCCGTCTCCACGCCGATGAAGCCGCCGCCGATGATGACGGCGCGCCGTCCCTGCTGCGCGAGTGAGCGCAGCGTGTCGGCGTCCGGGACGGTGCGCAGCTCGTGGATGCGGCTGCTCTCGATGCCAGGGATCCGCGGGCGCAGGGGGCGCCCGCCGGGCGAGAGGACCAGGGCGTCGTAGGGGAGCGAGGATTCCTCGCCGTCCTTTTCTCTCAGGCGGACGGTCTTGGCCGCGGTATCGACGGCGATCGCCTCAGTCTCCGTCCACACGTCGATGGCGTAGTTCTTTCGGAATTTCTCTGGCGTCATGACGAGCAGCCGGTCCCGTTCGCCGATGACGGAGCTCACGTAGTAGGGCAGGCCGCAGCCGGCGAAGGAGGGATAGGCACCCCGCTCGATGATGGTGATCTCGGCATCCTCGTCGAGGCGGCGCAGGCGTGCGGCGGCAGTGGCGCCACCGGCGACACCGCCGATGATGACATAGCGTTTCATTTCTGTTCTCCTTTCGGATAGAGGCAGGCGAGCAGCATGGCGACGCGCTCGTCCTTCAGATGGTAGCGGATCTCGACGCCGTCCCGCTCGCCCTCGATGATCCCCGCAGCCCGGAGCTTCGCCAGGTGCTGGGAGATCGTCGGCTGAGGGGCGGCGAGGCAGCTCTGCATGTGGCTGACGTTGCAGCTTCCTTTCTGCCAAAGGCCGCGGACAATGCAGAGCCGGGTCGGATGACCGAGGACTTTGAGCAGCTCTGCATCCCGAAGGAGTTCGGCAGGCAATCGTTCATTCATAGGCACACCTGATTCCTGGATTCAACAACACTATATTAATATATTCAAATAATAAAATATATTTGCGGACCTGTCAAGGTACGCTGACAGGAATGTGGCAGGAGGGCGTTGGGAGCTTGACAGGCGGTCCCCCTGAGCACGACAAAGGCGGCAGAGGGGATTGCATTTTCCTGGGGCGCACTCTATAATAGTAAGCAAATCGTATAGCAAGGGGAGCTTGCCGAGGACAGTCGTCTTCCAAGCAGGCTGAGAGGGCAGTGGCGCTGCCGACCCGGAACCTGATTTGGATAATGCCAACGTAGGGAGCACTTTGAACACGTGCATCGGAGACTGTCCAGACGGGACAGTCTCTTTTCATTTCTTTGTGGGGGACATAGGGCTGGACTGCGGTGGCAGAGAGGAGTGAGGCGTATGGTGAAGGTCAATGGCGAGCCGCAGGAGGCGGCAGGCGAGAGCCTCGCCGCGTATCTTGCGGCGGCGGGCTATGACATCCGTGCCGTCGCGGTGGAGTACAACGGCGCCATCCTGCCGAAGGAGCGCTACGCAGCGACGGTGCTCACGGACGGCGATGTGGTGGAGGTCGTCTGCTTCATGGGCGGCGGCTGCTGAAGCGGACGACAGGTGTTGATGCAGGAGAAAGGAAGCTATGGCTATGGAACAGAACGGTGAAGATTGTCTGGAGCTCGGCGGGCGGAAATTCCACTCGCGGTTCATCCTTGGCTCGGGAAAGTATTCCCTGCAGCTCATCGAGGCGGCCGTGCGCGATGCGGGTGCCGAGATCGTGACCGTGGCGGTGCGGCGCGCGAACACAAAGGAGCATGAGAATATCCTCGACTACATCCCGAAGCAGGTGACGCTGCTGCCGAATACGTCGGGCGCGCGCACGGCGGACGAGGCCGTGCGCATCGCGCATCTCGCGCGGGAGCTCGGCTGCGGCGATTTCGTGAAGATCGAGATCATGCGCGACTCGAAGTATCTGCTGCCGGACAACGAGGCGACGGTGCGGGCGACGGAGATGCTCGCCGAGGAAGGCTTCATCGTGCTGCCGTACATGTATCCGGACCTCAACACGGCACGTGACCTCGTCTCGGCCGGCGCCGCTGCCGTCATGCCGCTCGCCGCGCCCATCGGCTCGAACAAGGGGCTCGTGACGAAGGAGTTCATCCAGATCCTCATCGATGAGATCGACCTGCCCATCATCGTCGATGCGGGCATCGGCAGCCCCGCGCAGGCATGTGAGGCGATGCAGATGGGCGCCGCCGCCGTCATGGCAAATACGGCACTCGCGACGGCGGGGGACCTGCCGCTCATGGCAGCGGCGTTCCGCGAGGCGATCGCCGCGGGGCGCAAGGCGTACCGCGCTGGCCTCGGCCGCGTCCTCTCGCGCGGCGCCGCCGCATCGGACCCGCTCACGGGCTTCCTGCGGGACTAAAGGGGGCGAGGGAATGAGCGAAAAGGAAAACGAGTTCTTCATCGTCTCGGCGAAGCTCAGCGCGAAGGCGCTCGAGAAGAAGCATCGCCTGGAAAACGACCCATCGTGCCGCCGGGACCCCATGGAGTATTTCCCGGAGATGGAGCGGATTTCCTCCGAGGTGCGCGACAAGGTCGTCGCGCAGATGGAAAGCTACGACGAAGCGCGCTATACGGCGGTCGACGTGCGGCGCGCGCTCGACCATGAGCGGTGCAGCGTCGAGGACTTCAAGGCGTTGCTCTCACGGGCGGCGGCGCCGTTCCTCGAGGAGATGGCGCAGCGCGCGCGGCGGGAGACGAGCCGCCATTTCGGCAATACGGTCTACCTCTTCACGCCGCTCTACATCGCGAACTACTGCGAGAATTACTGCGTCTACTGCGGGTTCAACTGCTACAACGACATCGAGCGCCTGCAGCTCACGCCGGAGCAGATCGCGCACGAGATGCAGGTCATCGCCGAGAGCGGCATGGAGGAGATCCTCATCCTCACGGGCGAAAGCCGGGCGAAGAGCGACGTACACTACATCGGCGAGGCGTGCAAGCTCGCGCGCAAGTATTTCAAGAACGTCGGGCTCGAGGTCTACCCGGTGAATACGGAAGACTACCGCTACCTGCACACGTGCGGTGCCGACTATGTGACGGTGTTCCAGGAGACGTACGACCTCAAGAAATACGAGACGCTGCACCTCCTCGGACATAAGCGCGTCTGGCCGTATCGGTTCGAGGCGCAGGAGCGCGCGCTCATGGGCGGCATGCGCGGCGTCGGGTTCTCCGCGCTGCTCGGGCTCTCGGACTACCACAAGGACGCGCTGGCGACGGCACTGCACGTCTACTACCTGCAACGCAAGTATCCGCAGGCGGAGTTCTCGCTCTCATGCCCGCGCCTGCGCCCCATCATCAACAACGAGAAGATCAACCCGCGCGACGTGAGTGAGAAGGTGCTCTGCCAGATCCTCTGCGCCTACCGCATCTTCCTGCCCTACGTCGGCATCACGGTGTCGTCCCGCGAGAACGCGCGGTTCCGCAACGGCATCGCGAAAATCTGCGCGACGAAGATCTCGGCGGGCGTCTCGACGGGCATCGGCGACCACGAGGAGAAATACACGGGCAAGGATACGGGCAAGACGGGCGACGAGCAGTTCGAGATCTCCGATACGCGCAGCATCCGCAGCATGTATGGCGATGTGGAACACGAGGGTCTGCAGCCGGTCCTCAACGATTATCTCTATGTCTGAGGCAGGGAAGGCCGTAGACCTCTCCCGCGTGATCTGCGTGACGAACCGCCGACTCGTAGACGAGGGAACAGCGCAGGCGGGCGGCGAAGCGGTGCCCGGCGCTGACAGTGCGGCAGAGACGGAGGACTGGACGCCGTTCCTGCACCGACTCGCGCAGGTCGTACACGCGCGACCTCGCGCCGTCGTGCTGCGCGAGAAGGATCTCCCGCCTGCCGCCTACGAGCGGCTCGCGCGGGCGGTGCTCCCCATCTGCCACGACGCCCACGTGCCGTGCCTCCTGCACACCTATGCGGACGTGGCGCAGCGGCTCGGTGCAGACGGCGTGCACTTGCCGCTCGCGCTGCTCGCACAGATGCCAGCAGCAGAGCGGCAGTGCATCGGTGTGCTCGGCGCCTCGTGCCATTCCGTCGCGGACGTGCAGGCAGCGGAGCGGCTCGGCTGCCGGTATGTGACGCTCGGTCACATCTATACGACCGCGTGTAAGCCGGGCCTGCCGCCGCGCGGGCGGGAGCTCCTGCGGCGCGCCTGCGCGGCGGTGCGGCTCCCCGTCTACGCGATCGGCGGCATCACGCCCACACGGCTCGAAGAGATCCTCGCAGACGGTGCAGCGGGCGCCTGCGTCATGAGCGGACTCATGCGCGGTACGGACTGGCTTGATGGCATGGGACATGGAGAAGAAGTTGAGAACGATGTGCAACCTGAGCCTGGGGATTACCGAAAAAGCCTTGAAACGAGGTCGTGAAGAAGGCCGAAATGAAGGCCGGGATGAGGGGCGTTTGGATATGTTGCACGATCTCGTGAAAGAGGGACTGCTCTCCTTGTCCGTGGCGGCCAGGAAAGCGGGCATGACGGAGAAGGAGTTCCAGAAAATTGCGATGCTCTGAATGCCGCCGGATTTCATTGGTATGGAACGGCGCCCGTGGTGTGTGCCTTGAGAAATGCTGTTGACATTCCCCGGGGACTGTCTTATAATGGCAGTAATGTTTTAGAAAACATATTGCTATTATATGATTATGGATCCGCGTGGGTCATTCGACAACGAAAGCCTGCGGGAAGCGTGGAGAAGCATGGCAGCGATGTCTGCTCCTCTGGCTTTCCGCAGGCTTTCTTTTGCAGGAACGCCGGGCGGCGGTACCGCCGCAGGCGGGGGACGCGCGCCGGACAGCGCGTGAGGGAGGAGCTTACAAGATGAAACTGACAGTCAATGGGGAACCGCTCGAGATTGAGCATCCGATCAACCTTGAGGAGCTGCTCGTCGTCGCCAAGGCGGAGCAGCCGGAGTATGTGACCGTAGAGCTCAATGGGGAGTTCGTCGACCATGCAGGCTTCGCGTCGACACGCGTGCAGGACGGCGATACAGTGGAATTCCTGTATTTCATGGGAGGCGGTGCGCGATGAGCAGCCTGACGAATGAACAGCTCGAGCGGTATTCCCGCCACATCATCCTCCAGCAGGTCGGCGGCAAGGGACAGGAGAAACTCCTCGGCAGCAAGGTCCTCGTCATCGGCACGGGCGGCCTCGGCGCACCCGCGACGATGTACCTCGCCGCCGCCGGCGTCGGCACGCTCGGCCTCGTGGACTACGACGTCGTCGACCTCTCGAACCTCCAGCGCCAGATCATCCACCAGACGCCGGACGTCGGCAGGCCGAAAGTCGACTCGGGCAGGGAGACCGTCGCGGCGATGAACCCGGACGTCGAGGTGCACACGTATAACGAGCGCGTGACGGCGGCGAACATCCGCGACATCATCCGCGACCAGGACTACGACTTCATCATCGACGGCACGGACAACTTTCCCGCGAAGTTCCTCATCAACGATGCCTGTGTCCTCGAGCAGAAGCCGTTCGTGCATGCGGGCATCATCCGCTTCGAGGGGCAGCTCATGACGTACGTGCCAGGCGCGGGGCCCTGCTATCGCTGCGTGTTCCAGACGATGCCGCCGAAGGATGCCGTGCCGACGTGCCGGCAGGCGGGCATCCTCGGCGTCATGGGCGGCATCATCGGCACGCTGCAGGCGACGGAGGCGCTCAAGTACCTCCTCGGCATCGGCGAGTTGCTCACGGGGTACCTGCTGACGTACGATGCGCTCACGATGAAGTTCCGCAAGGTCAAGATTCCGCGCAACCCGCACTGCGCCATCTGCAGCGAGCAGCCGACGATCACGGAGCTCATCGACTACGAGCAGCCTGCCTGCGACCTGCGCAAGCATTGAGGAGGATTTTATGATCGTTCGATTGAAACTAGCGGACTATCTCGAGATGGTCCGTCATGCGCGCGCTTATGCGCCGCTCGAGGATTGCGGTCTCCTGGGTGGGACGGTCGCGGACGGTATCAAGACGGTGGAACGGGTGTTCTACCTCACGAACGTCGACAAGAGCGCCGAGCATTTCTCCCTCGATCCGCGGGAGCAGTTCGCAGCGGTGAAGGAGTTGCGCGCCCAGGGCTGGCAGCTGCTCGGCAACTGGCACAGCCATCCGGCGACGCCCTCGCGCCCGAGCGAGGAGGACAAGCGGCTCGCGTATGACAGCACGGCGAGCTATCTCATCCTCTCGCTCGCGGGCGGAGAGCCCGTGCTGAACAGCTTCCACGTGAGCCGGGAGAAGGAAGTCACGAAAGAGGATTTGAGGATCAGGTAAGGTACAGGAACCGGGGAACCGGTGACAGGAGGAGAGCAGGATGGCGGTAGATTATAAAGAGCTCAAGAAAGGCGGCTTCATGCGGCAGAAGCAGAAGGACTGCTTCTCGATGCGCCTGAAGTCCGTCGGCGGACATTTCACGGCGCAGCAGCTGGGGACGGTGCAGCAGGTGGCGGAGCAGTACGGCAAGGGGTACGTGCATCTCACGAGCCGGCAGGGCATCGAGATCCCCTACATCCGTCTGCAGGACATCGACGAGGTCAAGGCGGCGCTGAAGCGCGGTGGCGTCGAGGTCGGCGTCTGCGGCCCGCGCGTGCGCACGATCACGGCGTGCCAGGGCGCGGCGACCTGCCCGTCGGGACTCATCGACACAGTGAAGCTCGCGCGGGAATTCGACCGCCGCTACGGCGGGCGGGAGCTGCCGCATAAGTTCAAGTTCGGCTTCACGGGCTGCCACAACAACTGCCTCAAGGCGGAGGAGAACGACCTCGGCGTCAAGGGCGGCGTGCAGCCGAAATGGCAGGCAGCGGACTGCATGTACTGCGGCGTTTGTGAGGCGGTCTGCCCGGAGCAGGCCATCCGCGTCGATAAGCAGGCGCGTTCGCTCGCCTTCGACCAGGCGGCGTGCGTCTACTGCGGCAAGTGCATCAAGAGCTGCCCGACGGATGCCTGGACGGGGGAGCATGGATTTGTCATTTCTTTCGGCGGGCTCTACGGCAACCGTATCGCCATCGGCCGCCATTTCCTGCCCATCGTCTTCGATGAGGCAAAGGTCTACGACATCGTGGATGTCACGCTGAGGTTTTTCGAAGAGAATGCGAAACCCAGTGAGCGCTTCGCGCATTGCCTCGACCGCGTGGGCTGGGATGTGTTCGAAAAGAAAGTGGAGGAAGTTTTATGAGCGAAACGAAGGCGGATGCCGCCATCGATATCACGGACGTGGTCTGCCCCATCACGTTCGTCAAGGTGAAGGTCGCGCTCGAGGACCTCGCGGACGGGCAGACGCTCGCCGTGCACTTAAATGACGGCGAGCCCATCGAGAACGTGCCGCGCAGCCTCAAGGACGAGGGACACAAGGTCCTCTCCGTCGACCGGCAGACGGACGGCAGCTATACGCTCGTCGTGGAGAAGGGCGGGCGCGCCTGAGCGCACAGGGCACAGGAGCCATGGGAACGTCCCGCTGAGGCAAGTCGTCTCGGCGGGGCTTTCTTACGTGCGCGCTGCTCTCTTCAGGTCCTGCTCTTCCGCCTTTCGTATTCGGAAAATATGAAGTCCATGCCTTGCAGAATACCCTTTTTTTTTATACAATGAACATGTAGTGTATGATGTGCACAAACGTTTATTCCATGGCAAAAGAGAGGGGCTTTTCATGTTTATCGGCACGATGGAAGCCGCAGAACAGGGATATATGGACTTTCCCCCCATCCTGCGTGAGGCGCTCGCGTTCCTGCAGACGCACGATTTCACCAAGATGGCGGATGGTCATTATCCCATCCGCGGCGAGCAATGCTATGCGAACCTCGACCGCTATACGACGCGCGATGCCGCGGACTGCTACCCGGAGACCCATCGGCGCTTCGTCGACATCCAGTACCTCGCCGAGGGGGAGGAGTATCTCGGCTGGTGTCCGCTGAGCCCGGAACTCGTCGTGCGGACGCCGTACGATGAGGTGCGCGACATCACGTTCTATGAGCGTCTCGTCCCGGAGAGCAATCTTGTGCTCCTGCCGGGTAGCTTCGCCGTGCTGTTCCCCGAGGACGTGCATCGCCCTCAGGTGGCGGCGGAGGACGGGCCGTCGCCCGTGACAAAGGTCGTCGTCAAGATTTCCACGGAGCTGCTCTGAGAGGCTCAGGCGCCTCCGGCGGGAATCATCCATTGATCAGACAAGTATGAGGCAGGAGGAATCATTACCCATGACGGTGAGAAGACTTTTCGTAGAAAAAAGACAGGGATTCTTCGATATCCCCGCACAGCAGCTTTGCGATGACCTGACGGAGACGTTTCGCCTCACGGGCCTGAAGGCCGTGCGCATCATCAACCGTTACGACATCGAGGGGCTCAGCGACGAGGAGTACAAAAAGGTGAAATCCGTCGTCTTCTCCGAGCCGCCTGTCGATGTCGTCTATGAGGAGAAACTGCCGCATTTCCCGAATTCGCGCGTGTTTGCCATGGAGTACCTGCCGGGGCAGTACGATGTGACGGCGGACTCTGCGGCGCAGTGCGTGCAGCTCGTGACGGCGAAGGAGCGCCCCGAGATCCGCACGGCGCGCGTCATCGTCATCGTCGGCGATGTGGACCGCGAGACGTTCGATGAGATCAAGGCGTACTGCATCAACAAGGTCGAGAGCCGAGAGGCGTCGCTCGAGAAGCCGGCGTCGCTCGAGATGAAGATGACGCCGCCTGCCGACGTCAAGGTGCTCGAGGCGTTCAATACGCTCGACGACGCGGGATTGCACGCGTTCATGGACGAGATGGGCTTCGCGATGAGCTTCGAGGACCTGAAGTTCTGCCAGGCATACTTCCGCGATACGGAGCACCGCGCGCCGACAGTCACGGAGTTGCGCGTCATCGACACGTACTGGTCCGACCACTGCCGCCACACGACGTTCACGACGGCCATCGACATGCTCGACATCGAGGACGGATATTTCAGCCCGGCGATCCAAGCGGCATACCAGCAGTACCTCAAGGACCGCGACAGTGTCTACGGCGAGACGACGACGCGCGAGATCACGCTCATGGACCTCGCAGTCATCGGCATGAAGGAGCTGCGCAAGGAAGGCCTGCTCGAGGACCTCGACAAGTCGGAGGAGATCAACGCCTGCAGCATCCAGATCAAGGCGGACATCGGCGGCAAGCAGGAAGACTGGCTCGTGATGTTCAAGAACGAGACGCACAACCATCCGACGGAGATCGAGCCCTTCGGCGGCGCGGCGACCTGCCTCGGCGGCGCCATCCGCGATCCGCTCTCCGGGCGCTCCTATGTCTATCAGGCGATGCGCGTGACGGGCGCGGCCGATCCGCGCCGCCCGCTCTCCGAGACGCTGCCGGGCAAGCTGCCGCAGAAGAAGATCACGCTCGGCGCGGCCGCTGGCTACAGTTCCTACGGCAACCAGATCGGCCTCGCGACGGGACAGGTGCAGGAGGTCTATCACGAGGGCTACATGGCGAAGCGCATGGAGATCGGCGCCGTCATCGCCGCCGCGCCGAAGGAGAACGTCGTGCGCGAGCGTCCGGCCGCCGGTGACATCATCGTGCTCGTTGGCGGGCGCACGGGCCGCGACGGCTGCGGCGGCGCGACGGGCTCGTCAAAGGAGCACACGGAGGAGTCCCTCACGAGCTGCGGCGCGGAGGTCCAGAAGGGCAACCCGCCGACGGAGCGCAAGATTCAACGTCTGTTCCGCAATCCGACGGTCTCGCGCATGATCAAGCGCTGCAATGACTTCGGCGCGGGCGGCGTCTCCGTCGCCATCGGCGAGCTCGCCGACGGCCTCATCATCGACCTCGATGCCGTGAAGAAGAAATACGAAGGCCTCGACGGCACGGAGCTCGCGATCTCCGAGTCGCAGGAACGCATGGCCGTCGTGCTCGATCCGAAGGATCTCGCGGCGTTTGTCAAATACGCGGACGAAGAGAACCTCGAGGCGACGCAGGTCGCCGTCGTGACGGAGGAGCCGCGCCTCGTCATGAAATGGCGCGGCGCGCCCATCGTGCAGATGAACCGTTCGTTCCTCGACACGAACGGCGTGCGCCAGCACGTCACCGCGAAGATCGCGGCGCCGGACGAGAAGCAGCGCTACCTGAAGACCATGACGCCGGAAGCAGCGGCGCAGGGCGGCGACCTCGAAAAAGCGTGGCTCGCGAACCTCACGGACCTCAACGTCTGCAGTCAGAAGGGGCTCGCGGAGCGGTTCGACTCGACCATCGGCGGCAATACCGTGCTCATGCCGTTCGGCGGTAAGACGCAGCTCGCACCGCAGGAAGGCATGGTCGCGAAACTGCCCGTGCTCGGTGCGGAGACGACGACGGCGACGGCGATGACGTTCGGCCTCAACCCGTACTTCACGGAGTGGAGCCCGTTCCACGGCGCCGTCTACTCCGTCGTCGAGGCGGCGGCGAAGATGGTCGCGCTCGGCGGCCGCGCCGACCAGATCCGCCTGACGTTCCAGGAGTATTTCGAGAGCCTCGGCAAGGACCCGGAGAAATGGGGCAATCCCTTCGCCGCCCTGCTCGGCGCGCTCTGGGCGCAGCACCAGATGAAGATCCCCGCCATCGGCGGCAAGGACTCGATGTCCGGCACGTTCGAGCACATCCACGTGCCGCCGACGCTCGCGGCGTTCGCCGTGGACGTGCTGCCGGCGGACCGTGCGGTCTCGGCGGAGTTCAAGTACGCAGACAACAAGGTCTACGCGGTGCCCTGCCGCAAGGACAAGATGGACCTGCCGGTCTTTGACCAGCTCAACAAGAACTTCGCCAAGATCAGCGCACTCACGGCGGCGAAGAAAGTCTTCTCGGCGCGCAGCGTCGGCATGGGCGGCATTGCAGCCGCAGTTACGAAGCTCTGCCTCGGCAATATGGTTGGCTTCAAGTTCACGAAGCAGGTCACGCGCGAGGAGCTCTTCTGCCCGGACTACGGCACGATCCTCCTCGAGGTCGCAGCGGGCGCCGACATCGAGCAGGAGCTCGCGGGCACGGGCTGCTATGAGCTCGGCGTGACGACGGCGGTGCCGAGCATCGTCTGCGGCAATGTCGTCGTGAGCCTCAAGGAAGCCGTCGAGGCTTACACGAAGCCGCTCGAGAAGATTTTCCCGACGCAGGTGAGCCGCAAGGCGAAGGATACGGCCGTCTGGCGCCCCTATGAGACGGGCAATGCCATCAAGGGCACGAAGAAGCTCGCGCGGCCGCGCGTCTTCATCCCCGTGTTCCCCGGCACGAACTGCGAATACGATTCCGCGCGCGCCTGGGAGCGCGCGGGCGCCGAGGCGGAGACGCTCATCGTGCGCAACCTCACGCCGCAGGCTGTCGAGGAGACGGTCGATGCCATCGTCAAGGGCATCCAGCAGGCGCAGATCATCATGCTGCCGGGCGGCTTCTCCGGCGGTGATGAGCCGGACGGCTCCGGCAAGTTCATCGCGGCGATGTTCCGCCATCCGCGCATCGCGGAGGAGGTCATGCGCCTGCTCAATCATCGCGACGGCCTCATGCTCGGTATCTGCAACGGATTCCAGGCGCTCATCAAGCTCGGCCTCGTACCGTACGGTGAGATCCGCGACCTCACGGACAGCTCGCCGACGCTCACACACAACACGCTCGGCCGCCACGTCTCCTGCATGGTCACGACGCGCGTCGCCTCGAACCTCTCGCCGTGGTTCAACAACGTCAAGGTCGGTGACGTCCACCGCATCGCTGTCTCGCACGGCGAGGGCCGCTTCGTCGCGGATCAGGAAATCATCGCGAAACTTCGCATGCGCGGCCAGATCGCGACGCAGTACGTCGACGATGACGGCAAGCCGTCGATGCAGATCCCGTTCAACCCGAACGGCTCCATCAACGCTATTGAGGGTATCACGAGCCCGGACGGTCGCGTGCTCGGCAAGATGGGCCATTCAGAGCGCATCGGCGAGGATATCGCCAAAAATGTCCCGGGCGACAAGGATCAGCAGCTCTTTGAGGCTGGCGTCGCCTACTATAAATAAGATTCAGGAAGAGAGAAGGCTCTGCACGGCAATCTGTGCAGGGCTTTTTCTCAACAGAGGTTCCATGTCGAGCGGCTGCTTTTTCTGATGGCTCGCCGTTCCTATCGCGCATTCGTCCAGACGTGCTGTGTCCCGCTGGAGGAAACGCGTAAAGAGGAGGAGATTTCTTATGAAAAAACTGACTATGATCGTCATGCAGGGCTGCCCCTACTGCGCGGCAGCGAAGAGAGCCATCAAAGAACTCAAGGCGGAGCAGGCGGCATACGCGCCGCTCGTGGTGGAGGAACTCGAGGACGGCAGCGCGGCGGCGCAGGCGTATGGAAAAGATTACTACTATGTGCCGAGCGTCTTCATCGAAGGCGCGAAGTGCTTCGAGGCACAGCCCGGTCAGTCGGACGAGAGTATCAAGCAGGCCGTGGCGCAGGCGTTTGACCACGCGCTCGCGGAGTAAAAAAAATTCGAGATTTTCTTTTTGACCTATTGACTTTTTGATCAATATGAGTACAATAGAAGATGTAGAGAGGAAAGGGGAACAGCCCAGAGGGCAAGACCTCCGGACGAACCTCCGGACGCTCGAATATCGAATGGTTTGAAGGTTCGGTTCCTGCAGCAAGGAATCGACAAGACTCAGAAAGGGGATCTTGATGATGTTTGGTTTGGTTCCATTTGTCTCGCACAAAGATCTTGAGAAAGAAGACAACCTCTTCGATCGCTTCCTGAATGTCTTTGACGAACCGTTCATGGACAACTTCCGCATGCCGGAGTTCAAAGTGGATGTCAAGGACAACAAGGACAGCTACGATCTGACGGCTGAGCTGCCGGGGCTCAAGAAGGAAGATATTTCCCTCACCTATGACAACAACTACCTGACCATCGCGACGAAGAGCGGCGAGAGCAAGGACGAGAAAGACGAGAAGGGCAATTTCGTCCGCCGCGAGCGCAGCACGCGCAGCATGAGCCGCAGCTTTTACATCGACAACATCGATGAGGCGAACTGCACTGCCGACTACAAGGACGGTATCCTCTCCGTGCACATGCCGAAGAAGGCGGCGTCCGAGCAGACGGGGCACACCATCGCGATCGGGGCATGAGGCTTTCCGTTTGACCAACCAAACACCGGTTCGCCGCGCATGAGCGGCTGCCGGTTTGGCTCCATATGACGAAGCGCTTCCGAGCAGGGGCGGCACCTTCGGGTGCCGCCCCTGTCTTTTCATCTGCTTTTTCTTGACTTTTCTGAGGCGACCGTCTACGATGGATGGGAAAAAGGTTCACGGGAGACACAGGCGCCTGCGCCTGTGCGGCTGCGTTTAGGAAGGAAGGCGTGGAAATGAGTAAGGAATTTGCTGCGAAAGAGTCTTGCATCGTCCCGGAGGGCGTCTTCATCATCGGTACGTATGATGCGGCAGGCGTGCCGAACGCGATGAATGCCGCCTGGGGTATCCAGTCGGATCACGGTGAGGTGACGTTCTTCCTCGCGAAGCACAAGACGACGGAGAACGTCAAGGCCACGGGCGCGTTCACCGTGGCGTTCGCGACGAAGGACACGCTGGAGATCGCGGACTATTTCGGCGTGGAGACCGGCCGCCGCGTCAACAAGATCGAGGTGGCCGGCTGCCATGTGCACAAGAGCGCCCATGTGAATGCGCCGATCATCGAGGAATTCCCCGTCACGCTCGAGTGCACGGTCAAGAGCTACGACGATGCGACGGGCATTCTCGTCGGCACGATCGTCGCGCAGCAGGCGGCGGACTCCGTGCTCACAGACGGGAAGGTCGACTACGACAAGCTGCAGCCGATCATCTACGATATCAGCACGAATACGTATCGCGTCATCGGCCCCGTGGTCGGCAAGGCCTTCCATGATGGACTCAAGCTCAAGAAATGAAGCGGGTGGCAGGTGTGGCGCGCTTTCGCAGAGGGCGGGCAGCCTGAGGGAGGACGCCCTTCAATTCGGTCTTGAAAAACAGGTCGCACTCCTGCTATAATAGAGAAGTTCCTGCGGATGTGGCGGAACTGGCAGACGCGCTGGATTTAGGATCCAGTGCCGCAAGGC
>ERZ772897.2610-NODE-2610-length-15236-cov-4.082735_pt1 | contig 15236 bp, 11 predicted proteins | sample MGYA00512125_ERZ772897 | MGnify/ENA primary metagenome ERZ772897 (study PRJEB29015, sample SAMEA2737660) | human gut metagenome | biome: human gut; feature: human-associated habitat; material: faeces | place: China | collected 2012 ... | reverse complement strand
GCAATTAATTTACTGCGTACAAAACCTCATACTTGACAGCCTGGGACATAAGAAAACTAACTTGTCTAGTAATTGTTCAGAATTGATGTCCGATGCCTTTGCAGAACGATTTAAGTAATCTTTGAAATATTCCACAACCTCTTCGTGGGTATATCCAAGAAGACTACCGTAGCGAGGAGATAAAGAAATATCGGTGAGAGTATTAAGTTCCGAAAAAATACTCGTCTTATTAAACTTTGTAATTCCAGTTAGAAATAAAAAGCGGATAACACCTTCATAATTTTTAAAGCTTGCATAGAGGCGGGAAAGTTTTTTTCGAACAAAATCGAAAAGTTCAGGATTGTTCATACAAACCGTCAACGGAGCGTCGTACTCATCAATGAGAACGACGACAGAGTTGGACGGCTGTAATCCCAGCCAGTAGATAAATGAAGAGAATCCCCCAAAATTTTTATCCTTTGGAAGGGTAACTTCGCTCTGAGCCATCAAAATCTCAAAGTATTCGTCTAAGAGGACAGAAAATTCTTCTTCACTGGAGAAATCTTTTAAGTTGGAGAAGTCCAGTCGGATAACTTTGTAAGTTTTATCTTTCCAAAGTTTTTCAATCGCCAGCCCTTTGAAATCTCTCGTTCCATATTTGAAAAGTGATTCAAAGGTAGAGACCAAAAGCGACTTACCGAAACGCCTAGGCCGAGCAAGAAAAACTTTTTCAAAGGTGGTGATAAGTTCATAGAGCAGGCCAGTCTTGTCTACGTAAATTTTTTCCAACTCTCGTAACTTATGAAAATCAGACACACCTAACGGCAGTTGGGAAAAAGTTTTTCTTTCCATACTATCCTCTTAAACCGACTCTGAGGTGACACTTTTCGTGAAAGCTGCGTCCAGAAAAGATCCGGACTTATTCGCAATATTTTCTCCAAGGCTAACCTGAATAAGTCTAACAAGCAATACTTCAAACCAGACGTGCCCAAAGAAGAACAGTTAAGATTCTTTGAAACTTTCGGATGCCTCTTTCTGTAGTTAAAGCGTTGCTCATTGGAGGTGAAACTACTTACTATCAATGTTAAATCAACAGAGTTCGACAAAGCCCAGTTGGCCAGGATAAGCTGGGCTTCAGGAGAGGTAAGGATTGAATTTCGGAGGTGCTTTCTCAAACTCATCAACAAAATTAGAGAGAATCTGAGCAAAGGTCCGAGTTCAGAAACCGCGGGTCGTCGCTTCAGATGGTACCAAGATGGCGTATATCGCTTTACGGTCTACAGAGACTTCCTTGATGCGCAGCATGACTTCGCTTCCCACTTGGAAGTTACTCGTGTGCCGCATGTTCAGAAGGAAGATCAGCGTTTCATCCATCTTGAGGTAGTTTTCTGATACCTCGTGCAGTTTGCCGTGAAGGATGCTGCCGTGGCGAGCAACTTCCTGCCAGTCCGGTGATTCTTCACCTGCCATACGAATCACTTCTTGCGGACTCATGATGCGGGCAGGGCGCCGAAGCCACTGCTGAGCTTTTGCGACGGTGTTAGGAATTGGCAGTCTTCTGGCAGTAGAAGGGTTTCTTTCTCCGGCAGAAATGCCGGGTGCGACAGGTGAAGCGGTACCTGTCCTCGGAAAAGATAAAAAGATGGCGCTAAGCGCTAACGCACGGATTCCGAACGTCGGATCCAACTGGGCAGCGAGGGATTTGTGAGGTTGAAGAGACTCATGTTTTGGCTGAATTTCGGCCGCAGAGAATTCCCGAATCTCGGGCGCTTCCCAGGCTTGAACAATCGATGCGAGTAGAAGAGCCGGCAGCAGAGAGAATACTTTAAGTTTTGTCATATCAGCTCCTTGCCGATGGTTCGAAGTTTGTCTAATAATTTGTAAGTTTTATTTCGAACAATTACATTCTAATTCGGTAGCAAAGAAATTGTCTGACAATTTCGTAGGGGTTTATCTGCTTCGGGTTTTCCTATTGACTTTCCGTGAAAGAGGTATCTATCTAGTCTTGAAATGAGCGAAAGACAACCACACTCGCACCTCCGACAACGATACTTATAAAAGTTACACATATATTTACCGTATTTACAAAAAAGCAGTTCTGCCGCTTTCTAGGTGGTACGGGGATTAGAAGAAGAGGTACAACGTGACAAAAAACTATTTCAGCCGATATTCGATGCTAACTGCCGCTGTGCTTTGCGGAGTTCTGGCTTTAAGCGGATGCGACAAGGGAAAAGAAGGTCAGGCGGGACGAGGTCCGAGCCCGGTTTCAGTGGTAAAAGTAACGCGGCATGACGTGCCCGCGGATATGACGTGGGTCGCTAAAACAGAAAGCTCTCGAGCGGTTGAAATCTATAGCCGTGTCAACGGTTTCTTGGATGCCAGAAAATACACCGAAGGCGGTATGGTAAACGCCGGAGATGTGCTTTTCATGATGGATAAAAAGCCCTTTGAGGTTCAGCTCTCCGAAGCTTTGGCTTCTCTGGACTCAAGTCTCGCTGCCCACGAAGTGGCAAAGAGAAATTTGAACCGTATTCGTCCTCTGGCCAAACTTAAAGCACTGAGCCAGACCGACTTGGACCAAGCCATCGGTGACTTCCAGACCACTGCCGCAGCTGTGTCCAACGCTAAGGCGCAAGTAGAAAATGCCAAACTCAATCTTTCTTACTGCACGATCACTTCTCCGGTGACCGGCTACGCCAGCTCCGCGCTTCAGACAGACGGTACTTACATCAATATGAGCAACTCCCATCTTGCGACGGTCTATACGATGTCGCCGATGTGGGTAACGTTCTCCATGTCCGAAAACGAAGAAGCCAAGATCAACCAGGAAGTGAAAGAAGGCATACTTCACCGTCCGGAAAACCATGACTACGAAGTCCAGTTGGAACTTGCCGGCGGCGAGATCTATCCGATTAGCGGACGCGTGACATTTTCGTCCCCGAACTTTAATCCGAGTACCGGAACATTTGAGCTCCGTGCATCTTTTGAAAACCCGAACAATCAGTTGAGACCTCAGCAGTATGTGCGCGCAATTGTGAAAGGGGCCACTTACGTCAATGCAATCGTCGTTCCTCAGATTGCGGTACAAGAAGGCAGTAAGGGCCACTTTGTTTGGGTCATCACCAAAGACAATAAAGCTCAGTTCCGTCCGGTCGAAGTCGGCAGCTGGATCGGCAACGACTGGCTGATTAAGAACGGCCTGGATGAAGGAGACAAGGTGGTAACCGAAGGCATGATGCTTTTGGCCAGCGAAGCTCCTGTGAAGATTGTCAAAGAAGTGGACCAGAAATCTTCTGCTGACGACAAGGCTAAGAAGTAATAGGGGGCCCGTATGTTCTCGAACTTCTTTATTAAGCGACCGATTTTCGCCATCGTTGTTTCGTTGGTGATTGTGATCTCCGGTCTGATTTCTATGTTCCAGCTGCCGATTGAGCAGTATCCGAACATGGCGCCGGTGCAGATTATGGTCACAGCTACTTATCCGGGCGCAGATGCCAAGACAGTTGCTGAAACGGTGGCTGCTCCGATTGAAACACAGGTCAACGGTGTCGATAACATGATTTATATGACGAGCTCCTCGTCATCGACCGGCACCATGATGCTGACTGTCTTCTTCGATATCGGTACCGATCCGGATATTGCGCAGGTGCAGGTGCAAAACCGTGTCAATATCGCACAGCCGTACCTGCCGAACGAAGTCATTCAAAACGGCCTTCAGATTGAAAAACGATCTTCATCTATTCTGATGCTGATCGGTATTTACGGTACAGGCGACCGTTATACCCGCGATTACATTAATAACTACGCCAACGTTTACGTCCTTGACGCGATTAAGCGTGTGAAGGGCGCCGGTCAATCTGCCGTAATGGGCAACGCCAATCAGGCAATGCGTATTTGGCTGAACCCGGACCGCATGGCTTCTCTGGGTATTACAACCTCCGATATTAATAACGCTGTCGCAAATCAGAATAAGCGATTTGCAGCAGGCAACATCGGCGCGGCACCGTCGGTTCCCGGAACAATTCAAACCTTCCCGGTTCTTGCTCCGTCTCCATCGGTGGATCCGAAGGGATATGAAAACATCATCATTCGTTCAAATCAGGATCAAAGTGCCATTGTTCGTTTGAAGGACGTTGCAAGTGTCGAACTCGGTTCTCAGAGCTACGATGTGTCGTCCAATATGAACGGTATGCCGACAAGCTACATTGCGGTTTATCAGCAGGCCGGTGCGAATGCTCTGGATGTGGCGACGAATGTTAGAAAGACATTGGAACAGCTCAAGGCAAATTTCCCGGAAGGCTTGGATTACAAAGTCGCTATTGATACGACCGAGTTCGTCCGTATTTCTATCGATGAAGTGATTAAGACGCTGTTTGAAGCTGTGCTTCTTGTGATCGGTGTGATCTACATTTTCTTGCAGAGCTTCAAGTCGACGGCGATTGCTTGTACAGCCATTGTGGTTGCCTTGACGGGTACCTTCGTCGGTATGCTGGCCCTAGGCTTCACCATTAACTTGCTGACCTTATTCGGCTTGGTCCTGGCGATCGGCTTGGTGGTGGACGATGCAATTGTGGTTGTGGAAAACGTCGAGCGAAACATGTCCGAAAAAGCCATGAACCCGGTCGACGCGACGATTTTGGCTATGTCCGAAGTGTCAGGCCCGATTATCGCTACCGTGCTGGTGCTGGCGAGTGTGTTCGTTCCGGCAGCTTTCATGGGCGGAACAACCGGTATGCTCTACAAGCAGTTCGCCATCACGATTGCAATTTCCGTGGCCATTTCCGGCTTCGTCGCCTTGACACTGACCCCGGCACTGTGCGCGGCTTGGCTGTCGCATGAAGAACCGAAGACACACGGATTCTTCTTCCGCTTCAATCAGATGTTCGGACGTCTGACAGTGAAGTACGGCGAATGGACTCGTGCCTTGTTCCGCAGAACACTGCTCGTCATCATTCTGTTTGCCGGTATGGGCGTTGCGATTTTCCAGATGTTCCGCGTGCTCCCGACCGGCTTTGTGCCGAGTGAGGACCAGGGTTACGTTCTGGCGGCCATCATGCTTCCTTCCTCTGCGAGCCTGCAGAGATCTACAGAAGCGATGGACACCATCGAAAAAGCTCTGGATCCGGTCAAGGGCATTATGACGAAGAACTCCATCGGCGGCTTCTCCCTGCTTGACGGCGGTATGAAGACCAATGCCGGTACGTTCTTCATGACCTTAGATCCTTTTGAAGAGCGCTATAAGAATTCGGAAACTGCAAAAGAGATGAGTGCGGATGCGATTATGCAGCAGATGCAATACCGCGGCATGGCTTCTCAGATGCAAGCTTTGGTGGTTCCGATTAACCCGCCGGCGATTCCGGGCTTAGGTACCACAGGCGGTTTTGAATTCTGGATTCAGGACACCGGAAGCGGCACACCTCAGCAGTTGGGCGATGTCTTGAACAACTTCCTGCAGAAGGCCCGTCAGCGTCCGGAACTGACAGGACTAACGAGCACTTATAACGCCAACAATCAGCAGCTCAAGATTAACTTTGACCGAGATAAGGCTCAATTATTAGGCTTAAGCACAGCAGATGTGTTTAATACACTGCAAAGCCAGTTTGGTTCAGCGATTTCCAGTCAGTTCAGCCAGTTCTCCCGTGTTTGGTTCGTGATCATGCAGTCCGAGCCGAAATATCGTGCAAAACCGGAAGACATTGACAAACTGTATGTCCGCAACACGGACGGCGAAATGATTCCGTTAAGTTCCGTTATTACGACGGAATATACCAACGGTGCAACTTCGCTGCCGCACTACAACGGCTTCCCCGCTGCACAGGTGATCGGCAATGCCGCTCCGGGCTACTCTTCCGGTCAGGGCATGAAGGCCTTGGAAGAAGTCGCAGCCGAAGTGTTGCCTCCGGGTTACACCTACGGATGGACCGGTATCAGCTACGAACAGCAAAGTTCGGGATCTTCTTCCGCAATTGTGTTCGGTTTCGGTCTGCTGCTGGTGTTCCTAGTGCTGGCTGCACAGTATGAAAGCTGGGCACTTCCGGGTTCCGTGATTCTGGCGGTTCCGTTCGGCGTGATCGGAGCTTTGCTGGCAACCTGGGCCCGCGGCCTGGAAAACGACGTTTACTTCCAGATCGGTATGCTGGTGATGATCGGTTTGGCGGCAAAGAACGCGATTTTGATTGTGGAATTTGCGGTTGAACTTCGTCACAAAGGTATGGACTTGGTGCGAGCCGCTATCGATGCCGGCGAACTTCGTTTTCGTCCGATTATCATGACGTCTCTGGCGTTCATCGGCGGTACTTTCCCGCTGGCTATTGCGACCGGCGCCGGCGCGGCCTCCCGTCATTCTCTGGGTACCGGTATTGTGGGCGGCATGATCGGTGTGTCTACGCTGGCTCTTCTGTTCGTGCCGATCTTCTACGTCTGGTTTGAAGGCTGGGCCGAACGCTCCGGTGCTAAGAGCGCTTTGAAACTCGCAGCCAAGCTCTCTTCCAGAAATATTCCGATTACCGACAAGCTTCGTTCCGCTATTCTCCGCGGACCGGGTACTGTTTATGATCCGAATGCAACCGTAAAAGTTTCTCCGACCGGCGAACTTACGATTACCAACTCTCCGGGATTTAACCCCGAAGGCTTGGAAAACCAGGATATCGGTATCGGTGACTTGACACCGCAGGAACAGCAGGCGAATGTGAAATCCGCTGACGAGCTGACCGATCTTGAAAGAGATAAGAGCATTAAGAGCGACAAGACAGAAATTACGAAAGTTGAGCTTGCCGCCAATGAAGCCTCCCAAAAGGCAGCTGATGCTTCTCAAAAAGCTGCGGATGCCGATAAGAACAAAGGAGAAGGCAAATGATGAATCGACGCACATTTCTAGCAGCGGCGGTTAGCGCCGCAATGCTGACGGGCTGCGCGGTCGGTCCCGACTATAACCGTCCTTATGTTCCGGTTCCAAAGGACTACCGACACGTTCGCGGTGAAGAGACGGATGTCAATCTTTTGAAGGCGAGATGGTGGACTGAGTATCACGATCCCAACCTTGACTTCTTCGTCTCTAAAGCGATTGCCAATAACCGCACGCTTCAACAGACGATGGCCAACGTTGAGAGGGCCGCAGCGGCTCTGACAACGGCCCGAGCCAATCTCTTCCCGCAGCTTAATTACTCAGGCGACCTTGGAAAATCGAAGGCCAGCCTGAATACTCCGACCGGGGCTGCAATGGGAGACAAGCCGATCAAGAGCTACGAAGTCCTCGCAACAGCTTCTTGGGAAATTGACTTGTGGGGCAAGATCAGACGTCAGACCGAGTCTGCTCAGGCCAGCTTGAGAGCGACGGAAGCGGCTCATCGGGCAGCGATTTCTTCTGTTATCGGTTCAGTGATCAGTACTTATCTTTCGATCCTGATGACCGAAGAGCAGTACAAGATTGCTGAGGAGACTGCGGAGAGCTATCACAAGACTTACCAGCTGTTCCTCTTGAGATTTAACCACGGCAACGTTTCAGAGATGGAAGTTGCTCAGGCTTGGTCGCAATGGGAAAGCGCGATGGTCCAGATCCCGCAGATTCGCCAGAACCGCACGGAGCTGAAGAATTCGCTTTCCATTCTGACGGGTGTTCCGGTTGAGGACTTTCCGAAACCCAAAGCATTGGATGAACTGGACGTACCGGATGTTGTTGCCGGGATTCCGAGTCAGTTACTGGAAGAACGTCCCGACGTGATTCAGGCAGAAGAGCAGCTTAAAGCTGCCAACGCCGATATTGGTGCGGCTAAAGCACTTTACTTCCCGTCGATCTCTTTGTCCGGGGGCCTCGGCTTTTCCAGTGACCAGCTGAGAGAGTTGTTCAAGGGTCCGTCTAAAGTTTGGCAGTACGCCGGCAATATCAGCGGACCGATCTTCCATTGGGGCGCAGTAACCGCCGGCGTCCGCAGCGCGGAAGCCCAGCAGAAGGCATTGTTGGCAGCTTATCAGTTAGCAGTCTCAACAGCCTTTGCCGATGTGGATAACGCTTTGAGTCGCCGCCAGAACGTGATTGAAGAACTTCGCAGCAAGCGGAGTCTGGTCATGAGCTTGGAAGATTATTCTCGTTTGGCTAACGCTCAGTATCAGGGCGGCTACACGGGCTACTTCACGGTTTTGCAGGCCGAGCAGTCTCTGCTGCCGCAGCAGATTTCGCTAGCCGAAGTGAAGTCTCGCGCTTTGAACTCGGTTGCTCAGATCTATCAGGCTTTGGGCGGTGGCTGGATCGACCAGGCTTTGATTGAAGAACAGCAGGCCATTCGAGAAATCGAAGAAGCGGAAAAGCTCAAAAAACAATCTCCGGCTGCAAACCAAGCTGAGCCTGCGCCAAAACCCGTTGACGGCGAACCTGTGAAACTTGATACGGCGAAACAGCAATAGTTGAAGCATTAGAAAACAGAGACGGCGAGTGCGATTTTGACTCGCCGTTTTTTACGCCTGAAAAAGGCGAAAAAAAATCCGACGCCGCGCGGCGCCGGATAAGCAAATGAGTTTTAAATGAAGGAGCTCTGCCGTGACATAGGAGGAAAACACGGTGGCTACAACTTCATCTCATGCAACACCAAAATCTTTCATCCCCTTCAAATGAAAGACTGTGAAGACCCAAATCGATGTCTTCAGGGCGGTAATCTACACGCATTGCTCAAGTAATACAGTCAGAAATTGTGTTAGTTGTGAAGTTTTGTGTCGATGAGACCCCCTTGAAAGAAAATGAAAACTTTTGCGCAATATCGAAGCACTTTGAGCTTCTTACTCCGGGAAGTTAAATCAAGTTCAGCTTGGGATGATTGAACTCGATTCAAGGAGTTTATGGGGTTTTCTGCCTATGAGATTGCACCAGTGCAGTCAGTTGGGAAAAGCCCCAGCTGAGAATTTAGTGCTTCAGCAATGCAAATTAGCGTTTGAAGGGTAGGCTTTCGGTCTTCCCCGAACGTTTGTTCAACATTCTTTAGGTTGCCACCCGACCCTTGCATCGCTCTAACCGGCTTTGATCTAAGGACTGATTCGACGGCACTGACGATATGGTCAGTGTCTCTCGAAGAAAAGGCTTCATTCAGAAACAGAAGGACGTCTTCCTTCGTTTCTAAGTACTCAGCGGCATCAAAGTTTTTTAGGTTTTGGTAATTAATCATTGTTCGGGTTTTGATCTCTGCAATTTTTTGATAACGTCGGATGGAACGACCATGTTTCTTTCAGAAACGGAATAAGTTTTTCTAAGTCAGGAATCTTCCTCCCCGGGTGCTTTAGAAGCCATACAGGAGCGTTTGGAAGATGCTATTCTCCCAGTATTTGAATCAAGCTGCCGCTCTTCGTTAATGACTCTGCCTCCCAAAGAGGAATGCGAAGTGCAATACCTAAACCTTCAACTGCAGCACTGATCATTGCTTCATCAGAATTAATTCTGATCTGAGGTTCCACAGTAATGGTGATACTTTGAAGAGGTCCTTGCAAAAGAACTTTCTCGCTCTTCGAATGGATTAGAGGCAGTTTTTCTAACTGAGCAGGAAGCGTGATTCTTTTGTTTTGCGCAAGAAAGTCGGGAGAGGCAAAAATTCCATATGAAATACTTGCGATATCGTAAGCAATCATCCTGACATTAGGCAGCGTTTGTGTACAAATGATCAGATCGAAATTTTCAGGCTGAATGTCGTCGAGGTTTTGATAACTGTTGATCTCGATAGGTGTGTGGTTCAAAGATTGAAGTTTTTCGAACTCAGCAAGAGGTTTGGCGATCAGGCCGGTCAGAGCACCGGGAACGGCAAGCCGAATGGTCGAGGATCGTAGTGTTGCATCTTCCGATGCCGACAAAACCTCATGAATCTCGTGTAGAAGTTTGACCGCTTCTTTGTATTTTTGGGCGCCTAACCATGTGGGCCTTACTCCTGAGCGTGAACGATCCAGAAGAGGCTCTCCAAGAAGGTGTTCAAGTTTTGTGATTTCTTTGCTGACGACGGCTGGATCGGTGCCGGCGGCAGCCGCTGCTCCAAGGATACTTCCTTTTCAATGGCAAGAATGAATAACTGCCACTGGCGCAAAGTTGCATTATTTTCGGTGTTTTTAGAATTCATGTTTAAAAAATAAGTTCCGGGTTAGAGCGCCATTTTTCAGAGATGAAGTCACACAAGGCTTCGACGGCTGACGTTGGTTTTCTGCCGACGGGAAGAAGCAGGCTGACGGGAGAAGGTTCTGGCTCCCATTCCGGAAGAACATGAATAAGTTGTTTGCGGCGTACTAAATCCAAAGTATCGTAACGGAAGGCGTGAACACTGATTCCGGCATCGGACAACGCTGCGGTTCTTGCCGCTGTATGATCTTTTAGTCTAAGTTTTGAGTGGATGGGAACGAGGACACGCTCATTGTTCTTAAGAAGGACTAAAGGCGCTCCGTTGACTAAATCGTTGCCGCCTAAAAGTTCATGAAATTCTAAATCTTCCGGTGTTTTCGGAGCACCGTGTTTTGCGAGATAACCAGCGGACGCCACCATCATTCGGCGCATTTCTCCAAGTTTTCTAATCACGGCATTCGAACACGGGTAAAGGTCATGGTTAATCCTGATGTCGCACTCAGGAGGAATGATGTGGACAGGCCCGAGAGTCAATGTCAGATTGACGACGAGTTCTGGATTTCTCCTTTGGAATGCAGTAATCCAAGGAATTAACAAACCATTTCCGATCGCGTTGGGAGCAGATATTCGGATGCTTCCGCTGATGCTGCCTTCCGGTCGTGAGACGGGCGCTGACAGCTTATTAAAACGCTCTAAGAGAGGCTGGATTTTTTCAAGAAATACGCAGCCATGCGGAGTCAATTCGCTTCCGTCTTGATCCCTCACAAAAAGCTTTCCGACGGATTTTTCAAGTGCGGAAATACGACGGGAAACCGAAGCTTTTGAAATATGGAGCTGTTCGGCGGTTTTTCCGACACTGCCTAACCTCGCAAGAACGACAAAGGTTTCCAGGGTTTCGATGGTATCAAGGCTGCGCATAGTGTTCCGTTTAGATCAAAACGATGTCACTCTTTGATATCTTACCGTAACGCAGTTCAGTCTTCACAATGGTGACATAACGATAATCCATAGGAGAAGATTATGACTTGGACAGTGTGGGCTGCCATCGTTATCGTCATTTTGACGGTGGCTGCTCTGATCAAGCGCTATGAAACCCGCTTGGTCTTGTTAGCTTCCGGTTTCCTTATGACCTGTCTGTCTTTAGATCCGATGCAAGGTTTGAATGCATTTGCGAAGTCTATGACGAACAGCGGGCTGATCATGGCGATTTGCTCGGCGATGGGCTTTGCTTTCGTCGTGCATTTGGTCAAGCTTTTATCGGCACCTTTGAGCAAACTTGGCTTACTGTTAATCCCGGCGGCAACTGCTATTACCTATTTCATCTGCATTGCGATTCCGTCCGCGGCCGGTTGTGCAGCAGCCGTGGGGCCGACAATGATTCCTTTGCTTCGTCGAGCCGGCGTCAGCCGTCCCGGTACCGCCGCAGCAATCCTCGGCGGAACGTTCGGCTCCATGCTTTCTCCCGGTCTTTCTCACAACGCTTATGTGGCCAAAATGGCCAACCTTGATGTCATCCAAACAATCGGCGTCCACATGAACTACACATTGGTTTGCGGCGCGATCTCGATGATCGGTGTCACGATCATGTGTATTTTGCTCGGAGACTACAAGCCGGGCTCTGTTTCTGAAGATGAATTAGCCGAAGAAAGCGATGTTCAGCGCGTCAATATCTTGAAAGCTTTGGCGCCGCTTGTTCCCGTGCTTATTCTCGTTACCGGAAATTTGTGGATTCCCGCTATAAAGATGGGCGTTGCTCAGGCCATGATTGTCGGCGCAATCTACACGCTGGCAGTAACTTTGTCTGATGCTCAGGCTTTCTCTAAACGTTTCTTTGCAGGTATGGGCAACGGATACGGAGAAGTCTTAGGCATCATTATCGCAGCAGGTGTTTTTGCCGCCGGCTTGAAGGCATCCGGTCTCATTGCCGTCTTCATTGAAGTGCTTCGCGGATCAAACGAAATTGCTCGCTGGGGCGGGTCCCTTGGACCATTTGTGATGGGTGTCATCACCAGGTCGGGAGATGCTGCTGCATTTGCTTTTAACGAAGCGGTTACGCCGCATGCCCCGAGTTTCGGTATGGCTGTTCCGACGCTGGGAACTATGGCTGCTTTGGCCGGGGCGCTTGGCCGAATGATGAGTCCGATTTCAGGTGTTGCCATCGTGATTTGCGGCCTTGCTGGAGTCAGCAATCCGATCGAACTGACGAAACGTCTGGCAATTCCGATGATTATTGCCGTCATCTTTGTTGCATTAGCTATGGTTTAGGAGAACATCATGGATTACGTCAAAAACGCAGTAAAACTCAGAAGAGAGCTTCATCAAATTCCTGAGCTTGGTTGGGGCGAATTTTGCACAACCGCCAAAATTTTGGAGACAATTGAACCGCTTGGTTGGAAGACGTATGCCGGAGTTGAGCAGGTCGGCCTTGATGCGGTTATGGGAAGACGGGAAGACTTTGTCGAAAAAAGCAAACAGAGGGCTCTGGAAGAAGGTGTCGACCCGAAACTCATCGAGAGAATGCACGGCTACACGGGTACTATCGCGGAATTAGATACCGGCAAACCGGGTCCTGTCACGGGTCTGCGTTTCGATATTGACTGCGTCGGTGTTGAAGAAACAGACCTCAAAGACCATCTTCCGAACAAGGAAAACTTCAGATCTCGTCACGCAGGTGTCATGCATTCCTGCGGACATGACGGCCACACGGCCGTAGGTCTGACCATGGCGCAATGGATCGTTGATCACAAAGATCAACTGTGCGGAAAGATTAAGCTGATTTTCCAGCCGGCGGAAGAAGGCGTGAGAGGAGGTGCGGCTCAAGCAGCTTCCGGCCTCTTAGACGACGTCAACTATCTGTTAGGAGCTCATCTGGCAATGATGTGTCCGACCGGTGAAGTCTGTGTCTATCCGGAAGGTGTCCTCTGCACGACTAAGTTGGATGTTCGCTTCAAAGGTCGTCCGGCTCACCCGACAATGAGTCCTCACCTTGGAAGGAATGCTTTGGCCTGTGCTTGCACGTGTCTATCTGAGCTTCTTGGCATGGCTCGCCATGGAAAAGGTATCGGCTGCATTAACGTAGGAATGATGCAAGCCGGAGAAGGCAGAAATGTCATTCCGGTACATGCCCAGGTCCAATTAGAAGTACGCGGGGAAACAGCCGAAATCAACGATTTCATGGTAGATCAGGCCAATCGTATCGTTAAAGGTACAGCCTTGGCTTACGACGTTGAGTATGAAGTTGAGAAAGTCGGTGAGGCCGGTGAACTTAATAATGATCCGGAACTGGCAGCTATGGTGACGGAAGTTGCCGGAAGCCTTCCGAGCTGTGAACGCGTTGTACAGCACAAGAAGCTTGGATGCTCTGAGGATTTCACGATGCTCGCAACCCGCGTGAAAGCTGCAGGAGGCAAGAGCGAATTTTTTGTAGTGGGTGCCGACAGAACAGCAGCGCACCATCAGAGAGAATTTGATTTTGATGAGAAAGGGCTCGAAACAGCTTTCGGTATTTTCAAAGGCTGTGTGATGAAACTGAACGGAATCTAATCCTCTAAGCCACCTCAAAACCATAAAGCAACGGGCTCGATAATCGAGCCCGTCTTAGCACCTTCTAAAAACTAGCGATTACTTGTGCGCTTTTTTGATGGCAGCCGAGGCAGCGTCAGCGGCGTCAACACCGGAGATGATTGCCCAGGAGTTCATCATAGCGGTCATGGAGTCGGCACCGTTAGCACCGCCGACCACGCAGCCTGCACCATAGAGGCCCGGGATGGGTTTGCCGCCTTTACCCAGGATCTGCATGTTGGCGTTGGCTTTCAGGCCGCCGAGCGTTGTCGCAAAGCGAGGCTTCTGTTCAACAATGTAGAACGGCGGCTTAATCAGTTCCTTCGGATCTTTACGGTTGAACTGAGTATCCTTGCCGGCTTTAGCCATTTCATTCCACTGTTTAACAGTGGCTTCGAGGCCTTCCGGATTGATACCGATTTCTTTGGCTGCTGCGGCTAAACTGTCGGATTCAACCATGACAGGTTTGCCGTTGTTCTTGATGTTGAGCCATTCGCGAAGAACTTTTTCATCCGGAACGAGCTTGTCTTCGATACTCTTGGCCAGATAGCGCTTGTAGCCGGTTTCGTCCATTACCAAGTACATGATCTTATCGGGCTGAGCAACTGTGATGTCGGTCAATTCGCCCAAAGAAGCACGTTCATTGATGATACGTTTGCCTTGACTGTTGACATAGATGGCACCGGTGTCGTTAATCGTGGCTGTGGAGCTGGCGGTTGCAGCTAAACCATGATGAGGAACGGTTTCAACGCCTTGCGGGTAGACCTTCACGAGGTCCATGTTGATGTTTTCTGCACCGATCTTGCGAGCCATTTCATAGCCTTGACCTGCGTCGCTGTCTAGCCCATAGAAGAGGTAGCCATTCAGTGTCTTCGGAAGCATGTCGGTCTTAGCACCGAAACCGCCGGAAGCCAGAATGGTTTCTTTGGCATTGATGGTGATCTTGTCGCCGTCGGAATTGACAGCATGGATACCGTCAACACGTCCGCCTTTGTAAATCAAGGAAGTAGCGCGTGTTTCCATCAGGATCTTGCCGCCGTGATCCGTGAAGATACGGGACATCGTTCTGATGAAGTTGGGAGAGCGGCCTTCGACGCCAAGCTGACGGGAAGCGGAGTGGTCAGGATACTGAGTTGCGGCAGGACCGTAAGGAATCTTGAGGTCGTCGATCAGCCAATCCACGACGGAGCCGGCTTTTTCGGTAACCATCTTGACGAGGACCGGGTCATTGCGGTGTTTGCCGACATGCATGATGTCTTTGTAGGCAAGGGCAGGAGAGTCCTTGGTTTCATGCATGACTTCGCGCTGATAGCGGGAACCCGTTGCAATCAGCGTACCGGCATTCAAAATCGTATCGCCGCCGAGGTACGGCATTTTTTCAATCAGGATTGTGGGATTGCCGTTTAACTGAGAACGGACGGCTGCGGCCATACCGCTGGCGCCGGAACCGACAACGACAACAGCTGTTTTGTAGCTGACATCAATGTTGGAAGCGGGTTTCTTAATCGGAGCTTTGTAGAACTCGCTCGGTGTACCGCCGGCCGCTTTGACTGCGTTGGAAGCGTTGCGACCGATTCATCGGGGAATCCGCTTCAAACAGTACAAACCTTTG
>ERZ772897.2608-NODE-2608-length-15250-cov-11.081013_pt1 | contig 15250 bp, 7 predicted proteins | sample MGYA00512125_ERZ772897 | MGnify/ENA primary metagenome ERZ772897 (study PRJEB29015, sample SAMEA2737660) | human gut metagenome | biome: human gut; feature: human-associated habitat; material: faeces | place: China | collected 2012 ... | reverse complement strand
CAATTGAGAACTGCAACGAAGATGTTAAGCCTTTCCACGATATCTGTATGGCAGAAAACATAGTATTCCTTGAAGTATTAAAGAATCTTGATAAGCTTTCACAGGATACATTCTTCATGTCATATTCACCACTTCCAATCTATGGATTAGATTCATGCCCTATCAGAGCATATGCAATCGAAGGACTTGCTGAATTTACAAGATAATATACAAAAGCGTTACGGTTGATAATCAGCCGGTAAGTCTGTAAAAGCTGATGACTATGATTATATAGAGGAAACTGATGACTGTGATTATTATAGAGGCTTTTAAACAGGTGATAATATTACCGGCTGGATTTTAAAGTATGCTATATATAAAGTATATTGTATAATAAAAAGAATTACGGTTCAGAAATGGAGGATAGTGTGAAAAATAAGATTTTTCACACGCAAGATTTGTACTTCGCACAAACTTGAGATGCGCAAAGAAGCAGCGCAAGAATGGAGGATTACTATGAAGATAGCAGTACTTGGAGCTGGTGCTATGGGTTCTATATATGGAGGCCATCTTTCAATAAACAATGATGTTTATATGATAGATAAGAAGGAAGAGCTTGTTGAAAAGATTAATGCAGATGGATTGAAGCTATATGAGAATGATAAAGATGTCATATACCATCCAAAGGCATTACTTAGCAGCGAAGGAATAGGTGAGGTTGATCTTGTTATTATATTTGTCAAGGCATTATATTCAAGAGCAGCTCTTATGGAAAATAAGGCTATAATCGGTGATAATACTTATGTTTTAACTCTTCAGAATGGTGCCGGACATGAAGATATTATTGAAGAGTTTGTTCCTAAGGAAAGAATTATTATAGGAACAACAGAAGATAATGGAGCTATTCTTGATAACGGATATGTAAGAAGAGGCGGCAAGGGTAAGACTAACATTGGCATGCTTGTTGAAGATAAAAACAGTATGCTTGATAAAGTAAAGGAATGTTTTGATGGATGTGGTTTTGATACACACATTTACAGTAACATACAGCAGCTTATATGGGATAAGCTTTTTACGAATGTCTCACTTAGTGCATTAACAGGAGTGCTTCAGGTGCCTATCGGTTTTATCGCAGAGGATGAATATGCATGGAATATGACAGTTACACTTATAAAAGAAGCAATGCAGGTAGCAAAGGCTATGGGACTTGAGTTTGATGAAGATGAGATGATTGAGAGAGTAAGAAATACATCTATCAACTCGCCAGAAGGAAGGACTTCTATATATGCAGACTTAAAGGCTGGCAGACTTACAGAGGTTAATACAATAAGTGGTGCAGTTGTGAAGGCAGGAGACAGACTTGGAATTCCGGTTCCTTCGCATAAAATGATAGTTAATATGGTTCATGCTATGGAGAATAAAAGTAAAAACAATGTCCAGTAAATAAGCATTTAAAGAGTCATTACTGGATTGAATACTGAATTAAATACGAAATGTCTGCAGGTGAAAGGCAGACAGAAGGGAGCAGAGATGATATTTTCATCAATTCACACACAGGATGATTATTCTAATTATCCAAAGGCAGTACAGAGAGCTATAGAATATTTAAAGAGCAATGATTTTACTAAAATGCAAACAGGTGTATATGAAATAGAAGGTAAACTGTTATATGCACAGGTATTCGATGCTATGACAGAACCAGTAAGTGATAGAAAACCAGAGGTTCACGAAAAGTACTTAGATGTCCAGTTCCTTGTAACAGGAAGAGAAAAGTTAGGCTTTACACCAGATACAGGAAATTATGAGGTGGATGAAAGATTCGATGAAAGAGATCTTATATTCTACAAGAAGGTAGAAAATGAAGGCTTTATCACCTCAACACCAGGATGTTTCTGTGTATTCTTTCCAACAGATGTACACAGACCACAGGTTGCAGATGGAGAACCTATGGAAGTAAGAAAGGTTGTAGTCAAGGTAAGCTTAGAGCTTTTAAAGTAATCAGGCAGATGCATAAGAGCAAAGCTGTCAGTTGTTTATCAGGGTTTATGACTGATGGTTGAAATGTATCAGATATGGAGGAATTTATGGGCAGGAAAATAATAGCATTAGTATTATGCATAACAATGCTGGCCAGTCTTACACTTACAGGATGTTCAACTGACAGTGCAGACGGTCAGGAAGTAAAGATTATAAGAGTAGCATTTAACCAGAATGAGAATCATCCACAGTATAAAGCTATGAAGGAACTTGGTGAAAAGTTCGAAAAGGCGACTAATGGAAGATACAAGATGACTATATATGCCAATGGTGTACTTGGCGAGCAGGGTTCCATGGCAGAGTTTATAAGAACAGGAGCTCTTGATATGGCTATCGTACCCTGTTCAGTTCCAGAAGGATATGATTCTGATTTTGCTATCGTAGGTGCCCCTTATCTTTATAAGGATATGGATCACTTAAGAAGAGCAACAGAAGCTGGTGTGTTTACAGATCTTTTTAAGTCAACAAGAAAGTATAATTTTGAGGTTCTTACAATATATACAGCTGGTGAGAGAAATATATATGCAGCCAAGCCTATTAACTCAGCAGAGGATCTTAAGGGTATGATCGTCAGAGTTAATGATAGTACAACATATCTTAACATGGTTAAGTATATGGGTGGTACAGGTACAGCAATGTCTCAGTCAGAGGTATATACAGCACTTCAGCAGGGTGTTATAGATGCAGGTGAAAACAGTGAACTTGTATATTCAGATTTCAAGCATTATGAAGTGGCCAAGTATTATTCATATACAAGACATATTGTACATCCAGATGTAGTAGTAGCAAGTACTAACTTCCTTGACAGTTTATCAGCAGAGGATAGAAAGATATTCGACCAGCTTGTCATGGAATCAACAGATTATGAGTTTGATACATTTAAGGATGCTGTCGAAAAGGGCAAGGAAGAAGCAGAAGCCCATGGAGCAATCTTTGTATATCCTGATACTAACGAATTCAGGGAAAAATGTCAGCCATTACTTGATAGTATCGCTAATCAGTCAGATATGACAAAGGATATATATAATAAGGTAGAAGCTCTACGTAATCAGGATTAATGAGGAGGTGTACTTATATGAAAATAGTTAAGAATATACTAGATAAGATAACTTCGTATGCAAGCGTATTCATATTTATTATGATGGTGCTTATGGTAACTTACCAGGTAGTTGCAAGATATATCTTCTCTTCACCAAGCAGTGTGACAGAGATTCTTACAAGATATTCATTCGTATGGTTGATAATTATATCTGCAACTTATATGTTTGGACAGAGAGAACATATCAATATAGCAGTTTTAAAGGATAAGCTTCCAGGAAAAGCAAAGACAGTGGTAAACATTATAATTGAGTGTGTAACTATAGTGTTTGCAGGACTTATAATGGTATTCGGCGGCTTTAAGATTACACAGATGAATTTTGTACAGTACGATTCAATCTTACATATTCCAACAGGTATTATATATTCTATAATTCCAATATGTGGCGTGATTATTATATTCTACAGCATATATAATATCGGTCTTGAGCTTAAGAAGAAGGCAAAATAGGAGGTAAATATGAGTATAGCATTACAGGTAGCTTTAGTAATGGTTACAATACTGGTAGTACTGCTTGTTATCGGTGCTCCAATCGGTGTAGCCATAGGTATGTCATCAGCAGTTTCAATGATATGTATGATTCCAGCAGATGTTTCTTTCGCAACATCAGCACAGAGAATATTCGCGGGTTCTAACTCGTTTTCACTTATAGCTATTCCATTTTTCATTCTTGCAGGTAACATAATGAATAATGGTGGCATAGCACAGAGACTTGTAAACTGTGCAAAGGTAATTAGTGGACGTATGCCTGGTGCACTTGCACAGTCAAATGTAGTAGCTAATATGTTATTCGGAGCAATCTCAGGCTCAGGTGCAGCAGCAGCCGCTGCCATGGGTGGTACAATCGGACCACTTGAAGAAAAGGAAGGATATGATAAGAACTATAGTACAGCAGTTAACGTAGCATCTGCTCCAGTAGGTATGCTTATCCCACCAAGTAACACTATGATCGTTTATTCAAGCGTTGCAGGCAGTGTTTCTATAGCAGCACTTTTTATGGCAGGTTATATTCCAGGTATTCTCTGGGGTGGTGCAGTTATGGTGCTTGCAGGTATTATGGCTAAGAAACGTGGTTATCAGGCAGAGTCAAGAGTACCGCTTAAGATAGCACTTAAGACCTTCTGGCAGGCAATACCAAGTCTTTTACTTATCGTAATCGTAATCGGAGGTATCCTTGGAGGTATCTTTACAGCAACAGAGGGTTCTGCTATTGCAGTAGTGTATGCAACGGTATTATCACTTATATACAGAGCATTTAAGATTAAGGATATTCCTAGAATTGTCCTTGAAGCAGCTAAGACAACAGGTATTATCACATTCATGATAGGTCTTTCATCTATTATGTCATGGGCTATGGCATTTACAGGAATTCCAGATATGATAGCTAAGGCAATACTTGGTCTTACAACTAATAAGTTCCTTATATTACTTCTTATAAATGTATTATTACTTGTAGTAGGTACATTTATGGATGTAACACCAGCGATACTGATATTTACGCCTATCCTTTTACCAATCTGTAAGTCACTTGGCATGGATGCTATCCACTTTGGTATATTACTATGCTTCAACTTATCTATTGGTACAATAACACCTCCTGTAGGTACAATCCTCTTTACAGGCTGCCGTGTTGGTGGAACGACAATCGAGAGCGTTATAAAGACACTGCTTCCTTACTTCGGAGTAATCCTTATAGCATTGTTACTTGTAACATATATTCCTCAGATATCAATGTTCCTTCCACATATACTTGGTCTTGTATAGTGCTGGATAATGATTATCAGATAAAGTTGATTTGTTGAACTGGTACAAATGTGAATCACATCACATTTATATAAACTTTTTTCCTAATATAAAACACCATGAAAGTTAAAATGCTTTCATGGTGTTTTTGTAGTTGGATTGATTTTCATGTAATTGATTATGATGTGTAGATAGTTATATAATATAGTACTTATGTACTAAAAAAAAGACAAATAAAAGATGAAAAAATCTGTAGTTGATATATAAAATAAAAAAAATTTGGTAGTGTAAAAATAGTGCAGGTTGTATTCTTAAATAAAAATATGAGGCATTTTTTTGTGTAAGATTGACATAGAGTATGACATGTATTAGAACAATCAAAAATCTTATTTTTCACACTATCTCTTGTTAATAGTGTTACATCATAGTATTTTATGCCGGGAAAGGGAGAAAACATGAAGAAATCAGTAAGGAAGAAAGGATGGTTTAAGAGAATATCGGCTGTGATTATGGCTGTTGCTTTAATCTTGTCGGGAATTTCTATACCAGATGGGCTGTTTGCTGTTAAGGCAAAGGCAGCTGAGAGTATGTCTGCTATATGGACATATGCAGATACGAACGATAAAATGTTTGACAGTAATGGGAATAAAGTTACCCAGTTGCAAAAAAATAGTGGAAAACTGCTTAATTCTGATAATAACGAATTAACAGTGGATGCCACATCAGGTAAGTTTGCAAGCAATGGAAGTAATGCATATCAGACTAATGCAGGTACGTTATTTACATTTCCTATAGTTAAGGGAGCTGGCAGATGTACAATTACTTTAAAGTCAGAAAGTACATTAACTGCCTCTGATGTTGAATTAGATGGTATGCAGGATACTACTGTACAAGCTAAAGGAAGCAAGATATACGAGATAACAGGATATGTGAATAATGGTGCAGAGAATGTAGCACTTAAAGTAGGTGTTAATACATATTTATATTCTATCCAGATAGATTCATCTACAAGTACTGCAACAACATCAGCAGCATTTTCTGATAACAAGCTTAATGATTTTAAGACAAGTACAGATAAAAAGATTTCTGCAGTATGGGATTATAGTACCAATAATACAATGACAGCCGCAGCTAATAATACTACAGCGACTGTGATACAATCAGGTAAAGGAACATATACTAATGCTGATGGTGATGTATTATATATTGATGCATCTAAAGGAAAGTTTTATCCTGATGCATCTAATAAAAGAATCCAGATTAATACTGGCACTAAACTGTATGTTCCAGTTATAGGAGATAAAGCAGTTATAACACTTATAGTTAATAAGAATAATATAAGTGCAGTTGATAATACAAAAGATATACTGTCTTCATACTGGAAGGTGAGTGGAAGAACAGTCAGGAAAGCAGAATGCATATCTAATACAAAATTAGATGGTTCATATAATACAGTTACAATAGAGTGTTATCTTACAGGTGATGAAGGTGATATAGAATTAGAATCAGTTTATAATTCTTCAACATATATTCAGTCTGTTTCAGTTGAATGTATGGAGCTTGAAAAGACATCAATCAAAGGAACTATCACATCCGCATCAGCTATTCCTGATGGAACAAGTGTAGTTGCAGTTAATAAGACTACAGGTCTGCAGTATTCTGGTATTATATCAGATAACATGTACTCAGTTGAGGTTCCGGTAGAAGATGAAGAGATGGAATATGAGCTTTCTATAAGTAATCCTGCTTATATTATAACTAGTGGTATAACATCGGTAAAGATTAGCAAGGAAGCTTCAGGTCAGGTGACAGCAGATATTACAATCATGAAGCTTTCAACTAAGATGGTAACTGGTAATATAACAGGTATTGCAGATGGATACGATGTGTCACAGCTTGGAGTATCATTTTTAACAGAGGCTGATACAGAATATGTACCAGAGGTCGTTATGGCAGCTGATAAGAAGTCATATTCTGCAAGAGTTGAAGAGGGAGTGACATATAATGTAGTACTCACAGGAGCGGATGATTATGAGATAACATCAGCACATAGTGGAGTAAGCTATACAGAGGATGGAACGTTAGATATAACAGCCGGGCTTAAGCCAACATATGCTGTTACACTTAATCTTCCAGATGAACCGGATCTCACAGGAAAGAATATAATATATACATATACTAACAAAGATAACAGCAGATATACATATAGCTTTGATTCAAAGGATAATATAAGACTTAGAGAAGGCTCTTATACACTTACTATTGGTGGTGATTTCATAGCACAGCCATATAAGCTTAAGTCAGGAGCAGATATAACAGTTAAATCAGGTGAAGTGACACAGAAAGTTATATTCGAGCAGATAACAAGCTGGTCTTTCGTGTCTGGTTCTGGTGATTATTTTAATAAGACAATACAAAATAATACCGGATATTATAATGGACTTTATATTGATGCAAGTACAGGAAAGCTGGCTACATCTGGTGATAAAGCGCAGTTTAATGGTGGGACGAAGATAGTAGTTCCTGTAACTGGAAGATGTACGGTATCTGTAGAAGCATATAGTGGTATGTATGCTTTGTATACAATAGGTGGAGAAGCAGCGAGTACAACAACAGCAGTTTCGTCTTACAGATATGATTCTAAGGAGGCAGGTACTGTTGAGATAGTATCTACTGCTCAAGGTAAAGATAGTGCCTATATCAAGTCAATATCAGTAGTATACGATTCCAAAGAAGTTGAATATGTTGAGCAGCCAAAGATGCCAGTTATAACAGGCAGCACAGATAGTCTTGTAGTACAGCCGGAAGGACAGAGGCTTAAGCTGACACAGACAGGTGGTACACTTTCAGCAGATAAAACTAATATAAGTTCAACAGTAAGTTACTATGGTTTTGAAGAAACAGCAGATATTAATAAATTATCAGCAGATATAATTATTAATTCATGTGGAAACAATTCAAGCAACGGCTTATTCTTTGGTGCTTATGATGGCAGCATGATAGCTACAGCTGGTATAAGAAAGTCAACAGAATTAAAGCAGGTATATTACAAAGGAACAAGTGAACCAGTCGGTGCAGGAAGTGCATTATCAGGAACTGTAGCTGTTGGTACAATGGTGCATTTTGAGATGGTAAAGACAGACGAGGGTCTGGCTATATCTGTTACACCAAAAGGACAGACAGAACGACAGTTAGTGTATAAGTATACAAGTACAGAACTGTTTAAGACAGATAAAGATGCTACAGCAGTATCTTATGGTTTTGTATTAGCCGGAGTTGAGGCTACTATTAAGAATATGAAGTATGAAGCCGCTGATGGAGCAGTTCTTTATGACCAGAATAAATGCTACAAGGCAGAAGGAACAGCACCGGAAATAGATACAGTTACAGCTATAGGTTCAGATACAAGAGAATACATAGATGTAAGCTGGACTAATAAAGTAGAGGCAGACGGAGATGGCTTATATGTACTTGAAGTTTCACAGGATAATGGAAGTACATGGAGTAAGGTTGAGTCTGCACTTACAGATACTTCATACAGATATATATTAAAAGAAGCTGGCGATTACAAGTTCAGGGTAAGTGGAAAGCTCGGTGTTGACGGTGAGATTAATTCATACGTTGAGTCAGATAAGGTATATATAAGACCAGCACTTGATAAGCCAGTGCTTAGTACATTATCAACAAGTGATAAGATTAATGTTGCATGGGATAAGGTCAATGAAGCAGATACATATGAGGTGTATCGTTATTCATATGATGAAACAAGTGATAATGCCAAGCTCATAGCAACAATAAGCGAATGTGCTTATGAAGATAGTGATGTTGAAGCAGAGATGCCATATTATTACTATGTCATAGCATACTCACACATAGATGGCAGGATTGATAATTATAGTAATCCGTCAGATTCTGTATGGGCAGTACCAAGTGCAGGACATACAGGAGAATATGCATATGAAGATTCTTCAGCAGGACTTACTATAACAAGAAGATCATACAACACAGTATATGACGGAAAGCTTACACTTGAAGGAGTTGTTGAAAAACAGTCAACAGTTACATTAAAGATTAATGGAACAGTTGTAGATGAAAAGTCTGTAGCTGTAAAGGGAACATTTGCATTTACAGATGTTTTACTTTCAGCAGGAAGAAATGATGTTGAACTGCTTATAAAGGCTAAAGATGGCAGTGTAACCAGGGAAACTTTTAATTATGTATATCTGACAAATTATGATAAAGTGGTAGATTCTGCATATGATGGAACAGATGGAGAGCAAGTTAATGGCATCCCTACATATAAGACAGTTCAGGCAGCTGTAAATTCAGTTGATAAATCTAATACAAAAAGAGTTGTTATCCTTGTTAAGGAAGGCGATTATAATGAACATCTTGTTGTATCATCACCATATATTTCTCTTATAGGAGAGGATAGTGAAAAGACAAGAATATATTATGATGTTAAAGAACTTGCCGGTGGTGACATGGATAAGCGTTGTGCAGTACGTATTGAAAGCACAGCACACAACTTTACGGCAGAGAATCTTACGTTCGAGAATACATATAACTATCTTGGAGATGGAACTAAGAGCAATGAGTCAGCAGATGCATTAAGCAGTGATGCTGATAATGCTTCTTATATTAATGTAAGAATACTTGGTTATCAGGATACATTATGTGCCAATAAGGGTACACAGTATTACTACAAGTGTTATATAGCAGGTAATGTAGACTTTATATATGGTAACGAACCTAGAGCGTTATTTAACGACTGTAAGCTTGTATTCCGTTATAATGCCAACAAGAATTCAGGTTATGTATGTGCTCCTAAGACTTCTGCAGATGCAGCTTATGGACTTACATTCTATAAGTGTCAGGTTCTTTCAGAGGATGGATGCTCAGGTAATAAGTATTATCTTGCAAGACCTTGGGGTGCAGATGCTTATATAACATGGATAGACTGTTATATTGGAAAAATTCTACGTGCAAATGCAGCTAATCCATATGCAGATATGAGTGGTAATTCAGCCAAGGCTGCAAGATTTTATGAATACGGAAGCTATGGACCAGGATATGCTATTAATGCTAACAGACCACAGATATCTAAGAAAAAGGCAGATGAGATGATTAAGATTAATTATCTTGGATGGGATCCTTATTCAGTATTTAGTGCAGTTGGTATTAATTATGCAGGAAATGTAACAACTAAAGCAGAACAGAAATATGTTACAACACAGTATGTATCAGACACATACAATGAAAATGATGGTGATGATACTGGTCTTTACAAGTATAATGTTGAAGGTTATGCAGCAAGTGCCGGTGTAACTGGTGGCGGTAATCTTCTTGAAGAGTCAAAGAATTATTATAAGGCAGGAAGTGCCAAAGAATTCTTAGATGCGATAAAGAGTGTCAAAGCAAGCGGACGTGCATCAGTTATAGAGCTTACAGCGGATATAGCACTTGGCGATAAAGAAGTTGAGGGGTATTCAGAATATAAGTCATTTATAACTGCACATAAGAATTATCCTATTACACATCCGGATCTTATCAGCTCAGGAGTATCTATGTTAAAGATTGCAGGTATGAGCAATCTTACAATCTATTCTAAGAATGGTGCTAAGATTACACATACATGTATAGATATAACAGGTTCTGACAACATAATTATAAGAAACATTAAGTTTGATGAACTCTGGGAATGGGACGATGAAACAAGTGGTGGATATGACCGTAATGACTGGGATTATATGACTATAGAAAAGGGTAGTTCTAATATATGGATTGACCATTGTACTTTTTATAAGGCATATGATGGTGTTATAGATATCAAGACTCCATCAGCTTATAGTAATATAACAATATCATGGTGTGAATTCCTTCCAGCAAGTGATGGTGGAACATTCTTTGATAATATGATGAATGCTATGAAAGCTAATCCGGATGGATATGCATATTACAAGCATTTGCTTGAATCTGGAATGACACATGAACAGATATGTAATTATGCATATGGACAGAAGAAAACACATCTTCTTGGACAGAGCGATGAGGATGCATCATCTAAGAATATAACAGTAACATTTGCTAATAACTACTATAAGGATTCTATGGACAGAATGCCTAGATTAAGATTCGGTACAGCACATGTGTATAATTGTATTATGGATGCACAGAATCTTAGGAATTATCGTCTGGATATAGAAAAAACAGCAGGTTCAGAGTATGCACAGAAGATAGTAAGTAATGGTGCTTCATCTAACTGTGGAGCACATATGCTGCTTGAGAACTGTTATATATCAGGTATTACTAACGCACTTATAAGTGGTAATGGAAGCAGTGCAGCCGGATATATCAATGCATTTAATTCTATATATATGCTTGATGGCAAGCAGGCAGAGTTAAAGGTAGCACTTAACACAGATAAGGCAGGTGAGGTAGCACTTGTTCAGGATAGAGAAGAATTCAAGAATGCACTGCCATATAGTGATTATGTATTATATGCAGCAGACAGCCTGAGTACAGAGGTGCAGCCATATACAGGTGCTGGAAAGTTAAAAGACCTTACAACATTACAGTGGGAAAGAACATCTTATAATGATTCGCCAATTGAGCATAAAGAACATGTATGGAATGATGGAGAAATATCAAAAGATTCTACATGCACCGAAGCAGGTGAAAAGGTATATACATGTAAGGTGTGTGGAGAAACAAAGACAGAAGCAATAGAAGCACTTGGCCATGCTTATAGTGAAGAATGGACAGTTGATAAAGAAGCAACTTGCGAAGAAGCCGGAAGCAAGTCACATCACTGTACAAGACCAGGCTGTGATAGCAAGTCAGATGTAACTGTTATCGAAGCATTAGGCCATGAATGGGGCGAAGGAACAGAAACAAAAGCACCAACATGTACCGAAGCCGGAGAAAAGACATACACATGTACAAGATGCGATAAAACAAAGACAGAAGCAATCGAAGCATTAGGTCATGCTTATAGTGACGAATGGACAGTAGATAAAGAAGCAACCTGTGAGGAAGCAGGAAGCAAGTCACATCACTGTACAAGACCAGGCTGTGATAGCAAGACAGATTTAACAGAAATAGCAGCATTAGGCCATGAATGGGGCGAAGGAACAGAAACAAAGGCGCCAACATGTACTGAAGCTGGCGAGAAGACATACACGTGTACAAGATGCGATAAAACAAAGACAGAAGAGGTAGCAGCATTAGGTCATGCTTATAGTGAAGAATGGTCAGTAGATAAAGAAGCAACCTGTGAAGAAGCAGGAAGCAAGTCACATCACTGTACAAGACCAGATTGTGATAGCAAGTCAGAAGTAACAGAAATCGCAGCATTAGGTCATGAATGGGGCGAAGGAAAAGAGACAAAAGCACCAACATGTACCGAAGCTGGCGAGAAGACATACACATGTACAAGATGCGATAAAACAAAGACAGAAGCAATAGAAGCGCTTGGACATGCCTATAGTGAAGAATGGACAGTGGATAAAGAAGCAACTTGCGAGGAAGCAGGAAGCAAATCACATCACTGTACAAGATTAGGCTGTGATAGCAAGACAGATGTAACTGTTATCGAAGCTTTAGGACATGAGTGGGGCGAAGGAAAAGAAACCAAAGCACCAACATGTACTGAGGCAGGAGAGAAGACATACATATGTACAAGATGTAATGCAACAAAGACAGAAGCAATCGAAGCATTAGGTCACGCATATAGTGATGAATGGACAGTAGATAAGGAAGCTACAACTACAGAAACTGGAAGCAAGTCACATCATTGCAAAGTATGTGGAAATAAGACAGATGTTACAATAATTCCTATGATTAAGGCAGATGTCAGCATTAATGTTGAAGTTGTAAAGAAAGAAGATACACCAGATACGACCATTGAGGGTTCAAATAATGAAATAATTAACAGTGTTTTTACAGAAGAAGAAATTAAGGCATTCAAGAATGGTGTTAAAGTAGAAGTTACAATAGATATAAACAATATCGAAAATAAAGTGACTGAAAGTGATAAGAAATTAATTGATAATAAGCTTAAAGCTGATGAAAAGATAGGTACCATACTTGATATCGTACTTAATAAGAATGTAGATGGTAATAAAAATAGTGTTCATGAATTGAATTCAGCTATAAAACTTAAAGTTGCAATTCCAGAAAATATTATCAATAAGGATGCATCTATAAAAAGAGAGTATAGTGTAATAAGAATTCATAATGGAGAATCAGAAAATATATCTGTTGATTATAATGCAAATGATAATACTATCACATTTGAAACAGACAGATTTTCAACATATGCGATTGTCTACAAGGATATAATAAAGAATACTGAAGATAATAACCAGTCAGCAATCCCTGATAATAACACATCTGTGGATTCTAAAGATAACAGCGTTGCTACATCAGATACAATGCATGCAGCAGGCACAGTGTGGTTATTGTTTGCTATAAGCTCAGGAATGATATGTGTTTTATCACGAAGAAGAAAAAAGAATATATAAAAAAATACAATAAGATAAATATGATGTTATAGGAGCTTAAAAGATGGCGGTTTATTGAAAATGATATGAACTGCCATCTTTTTTATGCCTTAATTTAAATATATAAAGTAGCCGGAATTATATAAATTTTACTATGAAAAGCTTATGCTGATTTATGTATATAATATAAATATTAACGTGAGTTTAACTGAAAATTTCACGTTGATTTAAGTTGACATATAAATGACCAGATTATAAAATGAAAAAGTTGAATAAGCATGAAAATGCTTATATAAAATTAAAAAGTGAGGTGACGATAATGGACGGGCATGATAGTCCTCGAATAGGAAGCAATGACATAGATTATAAGCCGACAAAGCTATTGTCTGCGTTTCTAAAAGGGACGTGTGCAATAGTCTGTTAAAGTCGCTTGTTTTCTGATCTTTGTCATTGTTCTTTTAACATTTTAATAGTGAAAGGAGAATAATGATGAATAAGATTCTATCTAATGTAGTTATTCATAAGGATTATAGCAAAGATATAGTGAGAATCCTTAAAAGTAACAGATCTGATGAGGTAATCCGTAAAAAATTATCGAAATATCATGAGAATGATATAGCTGATGCAGTAAAACTACTAGATAAATATACCAGAATTCGTCTTTATAAGATTCTTGGTGTTGAGTGGACTGCAGAGGTGTTCTCATACCTGGAGGATACACCAGAGTACATAGAAGAACTGTCTGTGGATGAGGCTGCAGATGTCCTCGAAAAGATGGATGCAGATGATGCTGTAGATATCCTTGATAATGTGTCAGAGGAAGAAAGACAGGCTCTGATATCACATATGGAGAAGGATGCCAAGGAAGATGTATGTCTGATTTATTCATATAATGATGATGAGATTGGTAGTAAGATGACTACTAACTTTATATGTATAAACAACAGGCAGACTATAAAGGGTGCAATGAAAGAGCTTGTATCACAGGCAGAAGAAAACGATAACGTAAATACAATATATGTTGTTGATGACAACAATATATATTATGGAGCAATAGATTTAAAGGATCTTATTGTTGCAAGGGAGTATCAGAAGCTTGAAGATATAATCAGTACATCTTATCCATATGTATATGCTCATGAAAAGATGAGCGAATGTATCGAAGATTTAAAGGATTACAGTGAAGATTCAATTCCAGTATTAAACAAAGATAAAGAAATAATAGGTGTTATCACATCTTCTGATATAGTAGAAGCTGTTGATGAAGAGATGAGTGATGATTATGCAAAGCTTGCTGGTTTAACTGAGGAAAATGACCTTACAGAGGGGCTTTTTGCCAGTATGAAAAAACGACTTCCATGGCTTATATTATTACTTTTTTTAGGCATGGGAGTGTCATCAGTAGTAGGCATATTTGAAAATGTAGTATCACAGCTTGCAATTATAGTATGCTTCCAGTCACTTATACTTGATATGGCAGGTAATGTAGGAACACAGTCACTTGCTGTTACAATCAGGGTGCTTATGGATGAAGATATATCAGCTAAACAGAAGTTAGAGTTCGTCTTAAAGGAAATGCGTATAGGCTTTGCTAATGGCCTGTTGTTAGGCTCTATGGCATTCGTATTGCTTGGCATATATATTATGGTTGTAAAAGGCAAGCCATGGCACTACGCATTCGCTATATCAGGCTGTGTTGGAGTATCACTACTGCTGGCTATGCTCATATCCAGCCTTATAGGAGTGCTTACACCTATGTTTTTCCATAAGATAAAGATAGATCCTGCAGTAGCTTCAGGACCACTTATAACAACTATCAATGACCTTGTTGCAGTTGTTACATATTATGGACTGGCTGCGGTTGTTCTTATCGGTATGCTTCATATAA
>ERZ772897.2601-NODE-2601-length-15280-cov-5.151002_pt1 | contig 15280 bp, 10 predicted proteins | sample MGYA00512125_ERZ772897 | MGnify/ENA primary metagenome ERZ772897 (study PRJEB29015, sample SAMEA2737660) | human gut metagenome | biome: human gut; feature: human-associated habitat; material: faeces | place: China | collected 2012 ... | reverse complement strand
TTCATCCCGTACAACCCCTGCGAGAATTGCCGCATCCCGCCCAAGGACAAGAAAGAGATGACCATCCTCCCGCCGGAGAAGATCGGCAGATACCTCCAGGAAGCGGAGAAATACGGCGTCCTGCCTATGTTCTATCTGGAGTTGTCCAGCGGCCTGCGCCGGGGCGAATTGCTGGCACTCCAGTGGGAGGACTTGAATGTAAAAGAGCGCATCCTGACGGTGAATAAGCAGGTCACCCGCATGGAGGGCGAGCTGAATGTGACAGAACCGAAAACGAAAAACTCTGTCCGCAAGGTGGCGCTGTCGCAGCAGGCGGTAGACCTGCTGGTACAGGAGCACGAGCAGCACCCGGACAACCCCATCCTGTTCCCGTCGCCCCGCACGGGCGGCTACTGGAGTCCGGACGCCGTGTCGAGGATCAACCGGAAGCTGCTGAAAAACGCAGGCATCGAGGAGCACGTGCGCTTTCACGACCTCAGACACACATTCTCGACACTGGCAATTCAAAGTGGTATTGACCCGAAAACGGTTGCGGAAATCCTCGGTCACGCTTCCGCAGAATTTTCACTGGACGTGTACACGCACGTCACGGCAGGGATGAAAAAAGAAGCCGCGCAGAAGATCAGCGGCTTCATGGCAAGCGTCGGATAACGGCAAGGAATGAGCAGAAAAGCGCACGCCGCCTGCCGGAACTGCTCCGGCAGGCGGCGCAGCGGCGGACGGAGACGGACGCGATCACGCTCGCGACGATGCACAGTGCCAAGGGGCTGGAATTTCCCATTGTCTATATTCTCGATGCCAATGAGGGCATCACGCCGCACAGCCGCGCGATGCTGGACGAGGATATGGAGGAAGAACGACGTCTGTTCTATGTGGCAATGACGCGTGCCAAGACCCGGCTGCATGTATATGCGGTGCGGGAGAGGTACCATAAAAAGGCAGAAGTATCGCGGTTTGTGTGGGAGTATCTGGGGCGGGATGGAGATAGCAGGTAACGAAATTCACAATGAAAATCGGGAAATCATATAAATGACGGTATTAAATATATATTGTGTACGGTTTGTTGACATTTTTTGAAAATTGTTTAATAATAACATCATGAGAATTAATCTTCATGGGCGTCAAAAGAGATGAAAGGTAAACAGAGAGGAGATGGGAGAATGAAAGGTATACGAAGGGCGGCAGCGGTGTGTCTGACAATGACATTGGCAGTATCGACATTATTTGGAAATACAGCATGGGCGGATATGCCGCAGAAGACAGAGAAGAAAAAATGTGTCCATGTGCATACCGAGGAGTGCTACGGCGAGCCGGATGAGGAAGCAACCTCGTCCCAGATAGGAGAAGAGCCGACGGAATGTACCCACGTCTGCACTGTAGAAAGCGGATGCATACGGAATACAGCCGCGTCTTCCGGTACGAACGAGGACGATTCTGAAACCGGGCCGGATGATGAAGAAACCAACGATCAGAAGGATTCTGCTAACAAAGCGGAGAATGCACCTTCCGTCAGTACACCATCGGATATGGAAGATACGACAGTTCCAGGCGGAACAGTGATACCGGCTGTGAAGTCCCAGATCTTCTCCTGGTCCTGGTATGATCCGGAAGAGAACCTGCTGGATGGAAAATTAGAGCTTAACGGAGTTACCGAGGAATCCCAGCCATCCTTCGAAGAGGTCACGGAGTACTTACCAGAGGCTATTATTGCCCAGGTCGGAGAAGAAAGCGAAGCTGGTAAAGAGGAAAAACTTCCGATCACTGGCTGGAGCTGTAACGAGTATGTGCAGGATGAAGAAGGCCGCTGGCCGCTGGAAGGCACCTATGAGTTTGCAGCAGAGCTGCCGGAGGCATATGAACTGGCGGAAGATGTAGATGCGCCGGTGGTGGAAGTGTCTGTGACGGGAGACCAGGCGGCGATGCCTGTAGTAAGTGGAGAGTGTGTGCTAAATGTAAGTTTTAACCCAAGCGAAGGATCTAAAAGTCTATACTTTGATGGAAACAAATTTTCTAGTGTTAACAACGATGTAATGAAATTATTGAACGATAACGGTATAAAGGTTAAGGTTACTAGTTCAGGAGAAGATCGCTTTCAATTAATAATGACGAATGCTACCATACAGAACCTTGAGTTAAGCCGGGGAACATGGGAGATAGTATTAAATGGAAGCAATGAATTAGAGGGAAAAGGGAAAGATTTTTCAGGATGTGGCCTCAGGATTAATGACTATGTAAGCGCGACGATTAAGGCAGAACCAGAATCGGCTTCTTTGAAAGTTCAGAATTATCCAACGAAAAAAACAAGTAAAGATACATCCAGCGGAATAGTGGTCGCAGGCAGCTTGACGATAGAGAGTGGAACGATAGAAGCAGCTGCCTATGCGGAACAAAATAGCGAGCCAGTCTCAGGAGCTATTGTTGTGCAAAGTAATGGAACTTTAAATATTAACGGAGGCTCTGTTACTGCTACGGGAACACACAAGAATGGCGTGTATGTCCTTAATAATTTTCAGATGACTGGTGGAAGTTTAAAGGTAACCGGAAGTGGAAAACCCGGAATTGAGAATGTGGGTAATTTTAATCTTTCAGGTGGAACAATTTCAACAAAATCTAATAGTGATGGAATAGGATTTTTGCAGAGGGGTGGATCTGCAACGATCCAAGCCAAGGAACTGAATACCGATCGATTATACATTAATGGAAATAGTTCTTTCACTGTTGCAAGAGGCGGAAAGGTAACCTCTGGAAGTACGAGAATTGATAGTGGCACACTTATCAATGCAGGTGAATTTGTTTCAAACGGTCCATTTGAAAAAGGAACATACGGAACATTCAATAATACCGGTACAATCAGCGGAAGCGGAAGTCTGCCTGATGATGTAAAGCAGATTCCGGATAATATTACAGTTTATACAGCGGAAATAAGTGCAGATTATCGCGATAATATGTCGATCAATGTTCAAAACCTTGCGGCTATTCAGAAACCGGTTAACGCCGGAAACCTGCAATATGAACTTGTTGAAGATACAGGAAGTGATAAGGGAGTAGGAACGATTGACAAGGAAAGGGGCCAGTTGAGGGTGACCAAGGCTGGTGTATTTAAAATCAAGGTGAATACACAGGCAAGTGGATTCTATAAAGCCGGAGAAAATCCGGTTTATATAACATTGACGGTTAATAAAGCAGCTTTTCCTGGTGACTGGAATTTGACCGTAACGGCTGCCAGCGGTGAATATAGGGGAGCCCAAGGATATCCGGCAGCTGCCATTAGCGCAAGTAGTATTCCTAGTGGTGCAAGATATGAATATCAGCTGAAGAGTACAAATCGTAAGGATGATTTACAAGAAGATCAGTGGAAGTCGGAGTGTCCGAAGATTGTGAATGTAGCAGAGTCGGAGCAGTTTGTATTTGTAAGAGTGACAGTAGATAATTACAAGTCGAAGATATTTTGCTCTGGCAACCAAACAAATATTACAAAACGGAAGTTTACAGATACAAAAGTAACACTTGAACCAGAGACCGTCATTTATAATGGTCAATCCTGGAGCCCGGAGATCAAGGTGGTTGAGAACTGGCAGGGAGCTTCCGGAGATGAAGTGGATAAGGCGGATTATACAATCAAAGATTGGACATTTGGACAGGAACTGATAATAGGATAGTTAAAGAGCGAAAAAATGCTGGAACATACACCGTTTCTCTGTTGGGACAGGGAAATTATACGAATGAATCGAATAAAGCTATACTTACAATCGACAAGTGTAAATTAAATGCGCGGATAACAGGAAACTCTTTCGATAAAGTTTATGATGGAACGACAGATATTAGGGAGGAGCAGAATTTATCTGTTCAGCTTTACAGTGATTCCGGTACTCCTGATTCTCGGGATGTTCGTGCTGACCAGGTGAATTGGGCATATCAGAGTGCGGATGTTGGAGAGCACAATATTGAGGCGGCAAATATTACGTTAGCAGGTGACAATGCAAAGAATTATGAGCTGACAGAAAATAGCACATCTATCAAAGGCAATATCGTAGCACGTGATTTTGCATCCATGACTGTGTCGGCAGATTCGCTTACCTACAATGGTACCGAACAGAAACCGCAGATCCATGCATCTGTGGAAACCGGTCTTTCAAATGTGAGTCCGGATGCAGTGGTATTTACTTATTCTAAGAATGGAGTGGATTACCAGAGTGAGATCCCGGGCTTTACAGATGCGGGAACCTATCAGGTATATGTGAAAGCTTCGATGGCCAATTTCAATGATGCTGTAAAAACAGTCAATGTGACGGTTCAGCAAGCGCCTTCAAGCTCAGGCAGTCATTCAGGCGGCGGAAAAGACAGCGGTGGAAAAGACAGCGGTGGAAAGGGCAGCAGTGGAACAAGCAGCAGCGTAAGTTCCGGCACAGTAACCAAAGATAGCCAGAAAGGCTACCGCAGCGAGGAGCAGGGGGTTATCACCGGTGCATCGAATCAGGCAGTGAATGACGGTTACAGCCATTGGATAAAGGATGCCAGAGGCTGGTGGCTCCGCTACAGTGACGGCACCTGGCCTATGGGCAATACCGGTGCATTTCATTGGGAAAAAGTCAACGGCAGATGGTGGGCATTTGGCGCTGAGGGATATCTGAGTACCGGCTGGATCTATGACACCCTGCACCAGGGATGGTTCTATATGGACGAAAACCAGGGTATGCTTACAGGATGGCAGTTCATCAATGGAAAATGGTATTATCTGAATTCGAATCAAGACGGCAGTGCCGGCATCATGTATTCAAAACGCCGGACACCGGACGGCTGGTACGTGAAAGAAGACGGCAGCTGGGATGAAGAAGCGGGAAGATAATAGGTAAAAGAGTTATTTAAAGCGGTTGATCGGGAGGTCAGCCGCTTTTCTTTGCTCATATTGAGGTCTTAAAAATTGAAAAACGGTCACCAGAATTTGTGGGAAATGATAGGCGGTTGTTTGCTCAGTTTTTTGGAATATAGATGATTTTGTCACAGGTGTAAAGCTCTTCTTACCTCTGTTTCGCGTTTCATATCCGATATATTTACAATTCCCATCCAACTGACTATAATAAAGAATGTCCGTTTGCCTGCAAAGGCGCGGAACCATATCCATCTGCATCAGGGCGATATGACAGAAAAATGAACTTAAAAGAATGGAAGAAAGAACAATGGATGTAATTGAAAAATTTGGAAATAGGGTGAGCAGCCAGGCGCTTAAGGATCCGGAAAAAGCGCGTCGGCTGCTTCTTGCGGGATACCGCCTGCAGGAAAAGAAGCTTCAGTTTTTGCCGGATCGGGGGCTACCGTCGTCGGGACAGTATGTGGCGCGGGTGGTTATGAAAAATATCATTCAGTCGCTGTCGGAACCGGAGAATGCGGCGATGGTCAGCATATTTGTGCCGGGAGAGCTGGTGATGGCGGCAGGGCTGACGCCGTACTCAGTGGAGGCGATGTCCTGTTTTATGGCGGGAACGAAGTGTGAGCAGACGTTTCTTCGGAAAACGGAGGAAGAAGGATTTCCGGAGACGATGTGTTCGTACCACAGGGTGTTTCTGGGGGCGGCGCTGACGGGGATTCTGCCAAAACCGAACTGCATGATTTATACGAACCTTGCGTGTGATGGAAATATGATGACGTTTCCGTATTTAAAGGATAAATTTGAATGTCCAGGCTTTTATATTGATGTTCCGTATGAAAAAAACCGGGAATCGGTTCTGTATGTGGCGGATCAGCTGCGGAAATTGAAACGGTTTCTGGAGGAGACGACGGACAGACGGATTTCGGAGGAAACAGTGCGGAGTGCGGTAGATAACAGCCGGAAAGCGGCAGCGAATTATAAAAAACAGCTTGCCCTGCGGTGTGCGCATGACCCGGTGACCTCTCTGACGAATGAATTGTATGCGCTTTTTATGTGCCATCTGATGGCTGGCTCAGAGACGGCGGTTACCTATACGGAAAAACTTCTGCGCGATGTGCGGATGTCACCGAGGGGAGATGGTCTTTCGGTAATCTGGATGCACATCATGCCATTTTTACAGGAGCCGGTTAAGGATATTTTTAATTATAGTAAGAAAATGCACATCCGCGCTTGTGATTTCATCGCAGATGGTTTTCAGGAGATGCATGCGGAAGACCCGTATGAGGCGATGGCAGAGAAAATGGTCTACTGCATTTACAATGGCAGTGTGAAACAGAGAATTGAGGAAGCGGAACGGCTTGCCAGAATCACGGAATCGGATGGTGCTGTTTTATTTGCCCACTGGGGCTGTAAGGGAACGATCGGTGCATCCAGCCTGATTAAGCAGTCCTTAGAAAAGACAGGACTTCCGACGATGATTCTCGACGGTGACGGCTGCAACCCCGCCAATACCAGCGACGGTCAGGTATCGACGCGGCTTCAGGCGTTTGTGGAAATGCTGGAAAAGGGCAAGGAGGAGAAACACGCATGATTTATTACGTCTGTAAGTACACCCCGATCGAGCTGTTCCGGGGGTTTGGAGAAGAATGTTCTGTTTTGGAGGAAATGCCGGAAAATTTCGAACAGTCGGATCAAATTGCACATGCAAATCTGTGCGGCTTTGGAAAATCGGTCATTCAGGCAGTGCTGGAAGGAAAGGTTGAACAGCTGGTGCTGGTAAACTGCTGCGATTCGATGCGGCGCGTTTACGATATCGTGGAGAGCACGGGAAAATGTAAGTTTTTATATATGCTGGATCTGCCGCATGATGATAATGAATGTGAAAAAGTGAAATTTGCGGGCACGATCCGGAGGCTTAAAAAGGCATATGAGGCATATTCCGGGAAAGTGTTTGATAAACGCGCTTTTATCAAGTCCTTTATTACGCCGGAAATGAACACGGAGCCGTACATTGGTGTGCTGGGCGTGCGGGTCAGCGGCATTCTGGAGGATATGATCCGGGACAATATCCAGATGGATGTGGAAAATCTGACCTGTACGGGTGGTCGGAAACTGTCGGTCGTACAGGATGAAATGTGGAATATGGAGGAAGAGGAGCTGTTTCTTTCTTACGCGGACGTCCTGCTGGGACAGATGCCGTGTTTCCGCATGAACCGTTCGATCCGCAGAAACCGTCTGTATCTGGATCCGAATTTAAAGGGAATTATTTATCACACGATCAAGTTCTGTGATTATTATGGATTTGAGTATGCGAGTATCAAGCGGGATATCAAGGTTCCGCTCCTTAAGATTGAGACTGATTTTACGAGCCAGAGCGCGGGGCAGCTTTTGACGCGCATTCAGGCATTTGAGGAGACGATCGAGGGATCAGAGGATATGGATCCGGGAAAAGGTATCAGTGAGGAGGCAAGAAAGAAGATGGAGTCGGGCATTTTTTATGTAGCGGGAATCGACAGCGGTTCGACAAGTACTGATGTGGTCATACTGGATCAGGATGGAAAAATTAAATCGACGATGATTATTCCGACCGGCGGCGGTGCGATGATGAGCGCCGAGAAGAGTCTGGATCTGGCGATTGAGAAAGCGGGAATTAAGAAAGAGGAGATCGTGCGGATCGATACGACCGGATATGGACGATCCTACATTGACAGCGGGGATGACAGCATCACGGAGATTACCTGCCATGCCAAGGGCGCAAATTATCTGAATCCGAATGTCCGCACTATCATCGACATTGGCGGGCAGGATATCAAGGCGATCAGCATCGACGGGCAGGGAGCCGTGAAAAATTTCCTGATGAATGACAAATGTGCCGCCGGAACGGGACGTTTTCTGGAAATGATGGCGAAAACGCTGGGACTTTCCCTGGAGGAAATGAGTGTGAAAGGGCTGGAATGGAAGCATAATATCGTGATTTCCAGCATGTGTACGGTGTTTGCAGAGTCGGAGGTCGTGTCGCTGGTGGCACAGAATAAGGATGTGGCAGATATTATCCACGGTTTAAATGTGTCAGTTGCCTCAAAAGTCGGCGCATTGGCAGCCCGCCTTGGAAAGGATCATCCAGGCGAATATATGATGACCGGCGGTGTGGCGAAGAACCGGGGTATCATCCAGGCATTGGAAGAGAAGCTTGGTGCTAAACTTTATATCTGTGATGAGGCGCAGCTCTGCGGTGCGCTGGGAGCGGCGCTATTTGCTTATGAGAAATGTAAAGGCAGTGCGGAGGAAACGCGATGAAGCGGCAGGGTTAAAACACTTGTATCGATATTTTCGTCAGATATTCACTGGGAGAGGCTGTGGCCAATTCGTCGATCACAGCCTCTTTATAAGAGTATTTGCCGGTTTTAAACTTGTGTTCATCGGTCCACTCAAAGAGTTTTTCGTAGGTGGCTTTCGAGTCATAGTAATTTCCCATTAAGTAAGCAACTGCATAGGTTCCGGCCGGTTTTAAGTGATAGGGGTGATTTTTCGGTTTTGTTATAACTTTTGTGAAAAAATAAGCATAGGTATCCAGATGATTTTTTCGTAAATCTGCCACATCAAGCATGGCACCATAAGGATGACCGGCATTTAGAGCGTGGGCATTGCAGTAACCGATGTGGCGGCAAAGAGCCTGGATGATTTTCTGATGGTCATCTGTATGAATCGGATCGCTGAGAATCAGATATTCTTCCGGTGTCGTCTCGAGAAAAATACGACCGTTTTTATTTTCGGTATGGAAGAATAATTCATCTTCTGTGTATTCTGCCTGTTTCTGATTCAGTGATTCCTGGAGTGATACCAGGGATAATTTTATATGATTGGACTCTAAAGTGAATAAAAATCCAAGAATGCATCTACATTCTGAAATCAGAAATCAAATTAAAACATTATAATCTTCGATGCCTCGTTGGGAAGCCAACGGGGTATTTTTTTACCCAATCAGGCTGTATAGGACACCTCATTTTTGATGTCTTTGGACGGTGCGGGAAGCATACTGATTGGAATCCTTATATCTATGATATAGCTTTTTGCAATACAAAAAGACTTTACATATGGCTATAAAAATCAACTGTATTCCAAGCGGAACCTTCCCCCATTTTCTGGAACACGAAAAAGAAGAAACGCTTTCGGTCTATCTGGAGGCCGTCAAATGGGCGCTTCTGGAAGAATGAATATGTCCGAAAAAATGTTGGAATTATAATAATATTAATCGAAAAAATGTGATTTATAATAAAATAATGTCCGCAAAAATGCTGTTTAGCAATGGAAATATGCCCTGAAAAGTGTTAAGATAGAATACAGATGCTTTTGGATGTATATGTTGCGCAGGAGGTTTCTTAATGGAAAGAGAGCTGTTTACGAAACTGGAACGATGGATGAATAAAAAGAACAGAAAGCCGCTGATCATACAAGGAGCGCGCCAGGTCGGAAAAACCTGGATTATGAAGGAATTTGGAGCCAGGTTCTATGAAAATACAGTCTATATCAATTTTGATAATAATAAAGCAATGAAGGATGTATTTGACCTAGACTTTGACTTAAAGCGGATCCTTTCTGCAATCAAAATTGAGTACGGAAAGAGTTTTCAGGCTGAAAATACATTGATTATTTTTGATGAGATCCAGGAAGCACCAAAGGCGCTGGCATCTTTAAAATATTTCTATGAGAATGCACCGCAGTATTCTATCATTGCAGCTGGTTCCCTGCTCGGTGTTGCATTACATCAGGGAACATCCTTTCCTGTTGGGAAAGTTGATTTTTTAAAATTATGCCCTATGAGCTTCAATGAATTCATTTTGGCAGTTGGTGAAAAGGGGTTGCATGAAGCGTTGAGGTCCCAAGATTATGAACTGATCAATGCATATGCCGGGAAATATACGGATTTGTTAAAAAAGTATTATTATGTGGGCGGAATGCCAGAAGTAGTCCAGACATATATTGATTCCGATGATCTATTTGAGGTACGTGAGATCCAAAACAATCTTCTGCAGTACTATGAAGAGGATTTTAGCAAACATGCGCCAAAGGAAGTTGTTCCGCGCATCATGATGGTCTGGAATTCGATTCCTTCCCAATTGGCTAAGGAAAATCGTAAGTTTATGTATGGAGCACTACGAGAGGGTGCACGGGCAAAAGATTTTGAACTTGCAATTCAGTGGTTGGAAGATGCAGGGTTAATCCTGAAAAGCTATAGAGTATCAAAGCCAGATATTCCACTGATTGCGTACATGGAAATGAACAGTTTTAAAATGTTCATGTTCGATGTGGGATTGTTAACAGCAAAGGCCGGACTATCAGCAAGACTTCTATTGGAGGGAAGCCGGATCTTTGAAGAATTCAAGGGGGCACTTACGGAACAGTATGTTGCACAGGAGTTACACGCTGCAGGATATCCGCTTTATTATTTTGCAACAGCACGATCAACTGGAGAGATAGATTTTATGTTGCAGGGAGATTTAGACTGCGTTCCGATTGAGGTGAAGGCAGAACAGAATCTCCGTGCCAGGAGTTTGAGGGCATTTTGCGATAAATATAAGCCGGGCATGGCGATTCGTAGCAGTATGTCAAATTATAAGCAGAAAGACTGGCTGACAAATGTTCCGTTATATATGCTTGCGGAATATTTGAAAAGAACAATATATGTGGTAAGCTGATAACAATTTACCTCAAAACCAACGGGGTATTTTTTGTTCTGAATCAGACAATACAGAAGTTCGCGCTAAGCGAACTAATGAAATGGAGGTTCTGGGTCCCTTCACGGCAATGTAGTATGTGCATTAGCTGCCGGAATCGGTGACTATGTGCGATGTACTCTCTTGGAATATAGCTATCACGATGGCCAGTTTTGGATTTTTACAGAAGGCGGCGAGAAGTTCATAGGACTTGAGAGGAATAAAAATGTCAGTCTTGCTGTCTTTGAAAAGCCCCCGGACTTTGGTGCGCTGAAAAGCGTACTGGTCATGGGAACGGCAAAGCTCATTGAGCCGATGTTATTTGAGATTCCTGAATTTGATGAATATTCGGAAAACTTGATAAAAAGTTGGATGATAGGAGTTCGAAAAATTTCTTTCGGGAAAGAATCTGTTGCGGAAACGCGGGAAATACCGTATAATAATGCGGTCTGATCTGTACATTTAGAGCGGATTTATCCGTAAAATAATGGAAAATCCGAATTGTGCGTATTTCAGAAAAATTTTTTTTGTCGTAAGAGTAAAAAATATTATGTAAACTGTCCGAGAGAAAAAACACTTGACAAGAATTTGTGTTTTTCCGCTTACGGAGAAGATCAGAGAAAAAGAACTAAAAAACCAAAAAACAGCGATGAACGCATCGCAAAAACGTGAGAAATGTAGGTAAAATAAGGATTTATGAGAAAACTAGCATTACCAGAAGAGATACTCTTGAGTATCCAGCAGCCCGCCCGCTACATCGGCGGTGAGGTGAACATGGTGAAGAAAAATCCGTCCCTTGTGGACATTCGGTTTGCCATGTGCTTTCCGGATGTGTATGACATCGGTATGTCCCATCTGGGAATCCAGATCCTCTACGATATGTTTAACAAGTATGAGGACGTGTACTGTGAGCGTGTATACTCCCCGTGGACAGACCTTGATAAGATCATGAGGGAGAAACATATCCCATTATTTGCCCTTGAGTCCCAGGACCCGGTGAAGGAGTTTGATTTCCTTGGAATTACGCTTCAGTATGAGATGTGCTACACGAATATTTTACAGGTGCTGGAGCTTTCCGACATTCCGCTTCACGCGGAGGATCGTACCTGGGATGATCCGGTCGTCATCGGTGGTGGTCCGTGTTCCTACAACCCGGAGCCGATCGCGGTGTTCTTTGATATGTTTTATATCGGAGAGGGAGAAATCTCCTACCGGAAGCTTCTTGATGTCTACAAGGAGTCCAGAAAGAACGGGGATTCCAGACAGGAGTTCTTGAGAAAGGCAGCGGGAATTCCGGGAATCTATGTTCCGTCCTTATACGAAGTGACATATGAGGAAGACGGCACGATCAGGAGCTTTCTGCCGACAGCGACGGGGGTGCCGGAGAAGGTGGAAAAGCAGCTTGTTATGGAAATGACAGAGTCCGTCTACCCGGAGAAACCGTTGGTTCCGTTTATCAAGGCGACCCAGGACCGCGTGGTTCTCGAGATCATGCGTGGCTGCATCCGCGGCTGTCGTTTCTGTCAGGCTGGAATGATCTACCGTCCGGTCCGCGAGAAGAATGTAGAGCATTTAAAAGAGCTGGCTTATAAGATGTTAAAGAGCACGGGACACGAGGAGATCTCCTTAAGCTCCTTAAGTTCTAGTGACTACAGAAGTCTGGAAGAACTTGTAACATTCCTGATCGATACCTTCCACGGCAAAGGCGTGAACGTGTCCCTGCCGTCCCTGCGTATCGACGCCTTCTCCCTTGACGTTATGAGCAAGGTTCAGGATGTCAAGAAGAGCAGCCTGACCTTCGCGCCGGAGGCGGGTTCCCAGAGACTGAGAAATGTTATTAATAAGGGACTGACAGAGGAAGATATCTTAAACGGCTCCGCATTGGCATTTCAGGGCGGATGGAACCGTGTAAAGCTGTATTTCATGCTGGGACTTCCGACAGAGACCGTGGAAGATATGGAAGGAATTGCCCTGCTTTCCGAGAAGATCGCGGAGAAGTACTACGAGATTCCGAAGGACAAGCGAAACGGAAAGGTACAGGTCGTTGCGAGTACGTCATTCTTCGTTCCGAAGCCATTTACCCCGTTCCAGTGGGCGCAGATGAGTACAAAAGAGGAGTTCCTCGGAAAAGCCCGCATTGTAAACCACAAGATGCACGAGATGCTGAACCACAAGAGCTTAAAATACAACTGGCATGAGGCGGACGTGACGGTCCTCGAGGGCGTTCTTGCCCGTGGAGACCGGAAGGTTGCTGCTGTCATTGAGGAGGCCTACAGACAGGGTGCGCTCTATGACGCATGGTCTGAGAGCTTTAACAATGAGATCTGGATGAATGCCTTTGAGACATGTGGCGTGGACATCGATTTCTATACGACGAGAGCACGCTCTCTCGATGAGATATTCCCGTGGGATTTCATCGACACAGGTGTGACGAAGGAATTCTTAAAGAGAGAGTGGATCAACGCGACAAAAGAGACTGTCACCCCGAACTGCAGAATGCGCTGTTCCGGCTGCGGTGTGAGAAGATTTGGAGGAGGTGTCTGTTATGAAGATCAGAATTAAGTTTTCCAAGCAGGGAGCCATGAAGTTCATCGGACACCTCGACACGATGCGGTATTTCCAGAAGGCCATGCGCCGCGCGGATGTGGATATCCGCTATTCCGAAGGTTTCTCCCCGCATCAGATCATGTCCTTTGCGGCACCGCTCGGCGTGGGCCTCACCGGAAGCGGCGAGTATCTGGATATTGAGGTGCTGTCCACGGACTCTTCCGCGGAGATGGTGAAGCGGCTGAACGACACGATGGTGGAAGGCGTTGAGGTATTGAGCTACCGGAAACTGCCGGATGACGCGGAAAACGCCATGTCTATTGTTGCGGCATGTGATTATACCATCGTCCTGAGAGACAATTACGAGAACGGACTTTCCATGACAGCGGAAGAATTCTACAACGGAATTCTTGATTTCATCGAAAACGGAAACCTGAATATCGTGAAAAAGACGAAAAAGGGAGAGAAGGAGATGGACTTAAAGCCGCTGATCTACGAGGCACACCGTGGGGCGGACGGAAACGGACTCTTCCTGCAGCTTTCTTCTGGAAGTGCGGCGAATGTAAAGCCGGAGCTGGTCCTCGAGGCATACTGTAAGTCTCTGGGAAAAGAGTATCCGCAGTTTGCGTTCCGCATCAACCGTGAGGAAGTATACGCGGACGCGGGAGAACATGACTTTGTGACTCTGGAATCCTTCGGAGAAGAAATTGGAGAACATGTTGGATAAACTGATCATTACGGCACTGCGCGGGAAGACCGCCGCAGTGCTTTTTAAAGATGGACATGCTGCCCAGATCGACTTTGAGCCGGAGGCAGCGGAGGAAGAGACCGGCGTGATCTTTGTCGGGAAAGTAAAGAATATTTCAAAGAACATCAATGCGGCTTTTGTGGAGTACCGGCCGGGTGTCAACGGTTTTTACAGCCTGAAGGAAAATGCGCGTCCGATCTACGCGGACGGGAAGACGGAACATGGACCTTTAAAAGCAGGGGATGAGATCCTGGTGCAGGTGGAACGGTCCGCGGTGAAGACGAAGGACGCGGTGCTGACCTCAAATCTTACGCTGACAGGGCAGACGGCGGTTCTGAGTGCCGGGAAAAGTTCCCTTGGAATTTCCGCGAAGATCCGGGATAAGGAATGGCGGGATGCGGTAAAACGGCGCTGGGAGGCGACAGAACACGGAGACTGCGGTCTTGTCGTCAGGACGAACGGAGAGGCGGCTGGGATCGATAAGGTGTTTGAGGAGTTTGCAGCGCTTTATGAACGGTATCTGGTGATCTGTAAAGCAGCGGCAAGCCGGACCTGTTACAATGTGCTGTATCGGCCGGAGAGTTTTGCGGTTCGTGCGGTCCGGGATCTGAAGATCTGTGATGGACTGGAAGTTGTCACGGATCTGCCGGAAGTTTATAAAGAACTGCAGGATGCGTTAGGGATTACAGACAGCAGGGCGGCGGAGAATTCCGGGACAGCAGCGGATTCTGAGGCAACAGAAAACTCTGCAGCAACAGCGGATTCCACAGCGGTTGATTCTGCAAAGATGGCATGTTCCATGGCAGCAGGAATGCCATCACTCAGACTTTATACGGATGATTTTCCACTCACAGCCCTCTACCATCTGGAGACGATCCTGTCCCAGGCGCTCTCAAAGACGGTCTGGTTAAAATCTGGCGGAAATCTTGTGATCGAGCCTACAGAGGCGCTCACGGTCATTGATGTAAATACGGCTAAGAGTATTTCAAAGAAGACGTCCGAAGAGACATACCTGAAGACAAATCTGGAAGCGGCGGGGGAGATCGCTGTCCAGCTCCGTCTCAGGAATCTCTCCGGGATCATGATTGTGGACTTTATTGATATGAAGGAAGAGGAGAGCCGGAAGACACTTCTCGCAGCACTGCGGCGCGCTGTCACAGCAGACCCGGTGAAGACCGTACTTGTTGATATGACACCTCTTGGTCTTGTGGAACTCACGAGAAAGAAGATCCGCAGACCGCTGCATGAACAGGTACGGTGAGTCCGGGAAAAGGACTGCCGGGTACGGAAGAGCCGGATAAACAGGTCCGGAGAACGGATGCAGGAAACGTTATTGTTCGGCCATAACGAAAAATGTTACAGTTCAGCCATTACATCTTCTTGTTTTCATATTCATGAAAACAA
>ERZ772897.2599-NODE-2599-length-15293-cov-4.504988_pt1 | contig 15293 bp, 10 predicted proteins | sample MGYA00512125_ERZ772897 | MGnify/ENA primary metagenome ERZ772897 (study PRJEB29015, sample SAMEA2737660) | human gut metagenome | biome: human gut; feature: human-associated habitat; material: faeces | place: China | collected 2012 ... | reverse complement strand
CTTCTTTTACTGCCCCATAAAATCTGTGCAAAACAAAAAGAGCAGCACCCCATAAGGTGCTGCTCTTGGGGCGACCGGGAGGATTCGAACCTCTGGCCTTCCGGGGCGGAGAAATACGACGGGGTGGTATAGACTGACGATGAAACGTGAATTTTGTTGGTTCTGCACATTTGCCGCCAGAACAGGAAAAAGCCCATTGTTGGTTGTCACAACAGGCTTTTTCGGTGTTTTGCAGTTCCTCTGCACAGTAGTGGTCAAACGGTGGTCAAAATGGAGATAATCTAAAATGATTTCAGAAAGCTCATCACTAAGTCTATCATAGAAATCGATGATAGGCGTTGTTCAATTGAAATTACTCACTTCCTAGCTATCGAGCCAGCAAATCTTTGGTTTGCCGTCCACAAACGTGGTGGGCAGCCAGACGTAATTGGCAGGGAAGTGTTGGCGCTGTCCGGCAGGGGACTGTTCATCATACTCTGCATTTCTTCCGAGGCTGTCTTATAATGCTCCGGGTCAAAACTTTGCGCAGCGCAGCGCTCCAGAGTATCAGCCAGCTTTGCGTCAACAGGGTAATCCGGTACCCAGCGGTCAGCTAATGCAATATACTAGTCTTGCTTGCGAGGAACTTTGAAAACCTGTGAGATTTGGCTGTTGAACGATGCACAGCTTGCATCATTTACATGTGGTCACAGATACTGAAAAACGGCGCATCCGGCGCATCGGAAACGGCGCTGTCGCTTTTGTATGGTCAGCATCCATATAGATATGAACCGCCGTTGTGCCGTCAAGGGCAATGTCAAAATCATCGACTTTATGCCCAAAGGGACGGTAACGCTGCGCTTCTGCCATGACACACATACTGGGCAGAAACCGATCAAACGCGCCACGGCTTTCCCCAAAAGAGAAAATCTCACGCAGGGTGCCATTCAGAGAAAGTTCGACTTCACGCATGGATCAGCTCTCTTTTTTGATTTTATTGAGTGCCGCATTCAACTGTTGCACATCTGCGGGGGTGATGGACTTTGCGACCTGCTTCAGAATGGAGCGCAAAGATGTGCGTGCCATCTGACGTTCCATCTCTGGCGGCATTTTTACATTTTTTGCAACATCCCCATAGGCGTTGGATGCCTTAACCATAAGGGAAGAAAGAAGCTTGTTGGCAGCAGGAGATTTCTGCAGAGTCTCCATTGAGTCCATAATGGAGTAATAGCCCTCTTTCATAAGCTCTTCCGGCTTATCGAACCAGTTTTCGACTTGCCCCTCGGCGTGGTAGGTCGGGTCGGGTTTGTCTGCCTTTGTGATCGTCATGCAGTCGGTGCAGCTGCCCGCCACGGCCTTGATTTCGTGCGTGCCGGAGATGGGCACGATAAACTTAAAAATCTTGTCACCGTCCTGCGCGGCAAACTCTTTGCCGTCCACAAACAGCGTGACGCGGGGCTGGTTGGAGTAGACCTTGATTTCGGTCTGGCTCTCCGTGCGGTGGACGTAGCGGCGTCCGCAGAGATGCACAAACGGGTCGCTGCTCAAATATGCCTTATAGATAAAGTAGGCGTCCTTCTTCGTCTTGCGGTCGAAGGTCACAAGTCCCTTCTGGTTTTGACCGGGCTTGCCGCCCTCACCGCGTCCGTCCGCGCCGAAGTCGAACCCGTTCCAGACGTGCATCGCCCAGATGTAGGGGCGCTCCGACCACATTTTGAGCATATGCTCGTGGTAGATGGCTTGGTAGCTTTCCGACCAGTCGCCGCGCTCCGGGCGGGCGCTCTGGTAGGCGGGGTTTGCGTCCGCGCCGAACTCCGACAGACCGATGACGCGGTCGGGGTGGTTTTTGTGGAATGTGTCAAAAAATTCATCGTTCTGCTGCAATTCACCCAAGTACCAGCCGTAGTAGAGATTATAACTGCAAATATCGGGCAACTGCACAAACGGGTCGTTGGGGTCCAACATAAAAGCGTGCGCCATTGTGGTGGGGCGGGTGGCGTCCAGGCGATGGCAGAGGTCGTTCAAAAGACGATGGTTCGCCGTCAGGTCTTCTGTCACGCCGGTGGTGACGGTAATCTCATTGGATAAGCCCCAGCAGATAATGGACGGATGGTTGTAGTTTTGCAGCACCAGTTCTTCCATTTGGCTCAGCGTGTTGGCAGTGGCTTCGGGCATATGCTCGGTGATGTAGGGGATCTCTGCCCACGCGACAAGACCGTACTTATCGCATAGATCGTAAAAATACTGCGCGTGCTGGTAGTGGGCAAGGCGCACGGTGTTGGCGCCCATATCCCGCAAAATCTGCATATCCTCCTCATGCTCAGCGGCAGTCAGCGCATTGCCGAGACCTGCGCGGTCCTGATGCCGCGCTGCGCCCACAAGGCGGACATTTCTGCCGTTGAGCCAGAAACCTGTGTCGGGTTTGAACGCGATTTTGCGGCAGCCGAAGTTGACCGCCACGGCGTCACCGTCGGGCAGCGAGGCAGCTACACTGTACAGATACGGGTCCACCACGCCGTCCCACAGGTGGACGTTTTCAATGTGGAACACGGTCACAGCCTTGCCGCCCTGCACGGCGGCGGTCTGCTCCCCAACGCCCTCGATGGCAAACAGAACCTCGGTGCCGTCGGGGGTGTTCTCACAGGCGGCTTCCACCGTGACGGCGGCACTGTGCAAGTCGTCAGACACCTCTGGCGTCACGCGCAGGGCGGGCGCACCGTGGTTACCCAGCGCAAAGTGACTGTGCGGTACAATAAGGATATGTACATCGCGGTACAGCCCGCCATAGAAGGTAAAGTCCGCTTTCTGCGGGTAAACCGTGCGGTTGGCGCTGTTGTCCACGGTCACAGTCAGCGTGTTCTGCGCAGCCAGCGCGGGGGTCAGGTTGACGCGGAAGGTGGAATAGCCGCCCGCGTGGCGCGTCAGCTCTTGGTCGTTCAAGGTGACGACTGCCGTCATGGCGGCACCCTCAAATTCCAGCCAGACCTCCTCATCGTCGGCGTGTGCGGGGGCGGCAAATTCCTTGGTATAGGTGCAAATCCCGCGGAAGTAATCGTTGCCGCCATCGGTGCCGTCGGCGGCGTTCCAAGTGTGGGGCAGGGTCACAGCCACCGGTGCCGCGCCGGGTTTTGTGAACTGCCAATGGGAATTGAAATTCAATGTGCTGCGCATACAAAACTCCTTATTCAAAATCGCTCAATTTCCAGCTGTCGCGCCAGTAGATCTTCGGCTTGCCTTCCTCAAATGTGATGGGCAGCCAGACGTAATTGGCGCGGGAAGTATTGGCGCTGGTCAGCATCGGGCTTTGCATCATGGTTTGCATTTCTTCGGACGTTGCCTTGTAGTGTTCGGGGTCAAAGCGTTGTGCGGTGCAGCGCTCCAGCAGATCAGCCAGTTTAGCATCCACGGGGTAGTCCGGCACCCAGCGGTCAGCCAGCGCAATGTAGAGGTCGCGCTTACCGGGAACTTTGAACACCTGCGAGATTTGGCTGTTGAAGGACGCATGGCTCGCGTCATCTGCGTGCGGGTCACCGATGCTCACAAACGGCCTGTCGGGCGCGTCGGACACGGCGCTGTCGCTCTTGTTCGGCACATACCCGGTCATGCCGGAGGTCAGCATATACCACTTGCCGCCATGCTCAAACACAGCCGGCGCTTCGCGGCTGAACGGTGCGTGCAGACCCTCGTACTGCCAGCAGATTTTTTCTTCCGCCTCCAAGAAGTCCCGCGTCAGGCGCATCGTCAGCTGACCGTTGTGGTTTGCGTCCATATAGAGATATGCCGTATCGCCGCAAACGGCAATGTCAAAGTCACCGACCTCGCAGCCAAACGGGCGGTAGTGGGCTTTGACAATTTCATAGGGACCTAAGAATTTGTCGGCCTGCAAGACCGTAAAGCAGGCATCGGCACCGCAGTGCTTGATCCAACAGACATACTTGCCCGTGTACGCGCATTTGACAATGTGCGGGCGGTCAGCGCGGGACGTGGGATACAGCGGCGCGTCCTTGTCGGTCAGGTCGGGCTGGATGAACAAGCCCAAATCTTCCCAGTTACACAAGTCGGTGGATCGGTAGGCGCGCATTCCCCATGTCCAGACCGGGCATTTGCCATCGGTGTGATCCTTGTTTTCGCCGTACCAGTAGTAGACGCCGTCGTCGTAATACAGCGCGCCGCCGTGGGCTTGGATGCGGCGACCGTTGGTGTCGCGCCAGACCTTGCCGGGGTAGATGGCGTCGCGGGGCGGTTCCGGCACGACCTCAGCCCCGTCGGGGGTCAGCGGCGTGTCGGACATTTCCGGCTCGGCACTGTACAGTTCGAGCGCACACAGGGCTGCGTCCAGCGCGTCGGCAGCTTCGCCGGGGATAGCTCCGCCCGAAAATTGTATGATTTTACGAACGGAGAAGCCCAGTGCTGCGGGCTGGTTTTCTGCCATCGTGCGCATACCGGGCAGGAATTTGTCAAACACTGCGCGGCTTTCTTCATAGGTAAAAATCTCTTTCAATGAGCTATCCAGTGAAAGCGTAACCTTCTTCATGGCTCATCCCTCTTTCTTGATTTTATTCAATGCGGCGTTCAGCTGTTGGATCATGGCGGGCGGCACAGCCTTACCGCCCTGCACGGCGGCACTGTGCAGGTTGTCAGACACCTCCGGTGTCACGCGCAGGGCGGGCGCACCGTGGTTACCCAGCGCAAAGTGACTGTGCGGTGTTGCCTTAACAATTCAATGTATAGTGACCGCTGCCGACCGTATGCTGTGTGCCATCCGGCAAAATGATTCTGGCGGTGGTATTACAGGGAATGTCGGCGGTTAAGATGAATTGTCCGCCTTCACGTTTCCAAGACACATATACGGTTCCATTCTCCGTTTCAAAGCTGCGCTTGGCCCACGTCAAGCTTTTGTCCGGCTGAGGATGAATCATAAGCCGCCGATAGCCTGTATCCTCTTGGTCTACGCCGCCGATGGTGCGGAACATCCAATCGTCTACCGTGCCGTAGGTATAATGATTGAAGCTCTCTTTTTTAGGCGTTCCATCGGGCTGATACATCTCCCAGCTTTCCCAAATTGTAGTGGCACCGCGCTTTACCTGTGCCAGCCACGACGGAGACTCTGTCTGGTACAAAAGCGTATAGGCGAGTTCGCGCTGCCCGCCGATGCAGAGCGCATCCAGCAAATAGGGCGTGGGCAAAAATCCTGTGTCAAGGAGGTCGCCGTTTGCGTGAATGATTTCTGCCAGTTTTGTACCGAATTTGTCCACCCATACATCCGGCACAAGCCCAAAGACCAACATCAGCACATAAGCACCCTGCCGTTCATACCTTAAAACACCGTCTGCCGTAATAAGTGCTGCCCGGATCGCGTGTTTCATCTTGTCGGCTTCTTCCTGATACCGAACAGCATCCTCTTCGCGCCCTAAAACGGCGGCAGCCTGTGCCATTTTGTGGACGACCAGCCAACCGAAAATCGGCGCTGTATAGGCAGAAGTTATAGCCATTGTGGCGAATAACTGTTCTTGAGGTGCTCCGGCAAGGCTGGGCACCAGCCACTCACCAAACTGGAATCCGGTGTCCCACAGATGTTCTTCCACTTCATCGGGCAGGGTGCTGTTCGGTGAGTGAATACGGGCACGGCTGATAACATAGTCGCACCAGCCCTTCATGCTGTCATACTGCTTTTCAAGGATGCGGATATTGCCGGTGACTTCGTACATGGCCATCGGCACCGTCACGGCAGCATCACCCCAACCGGCACTGCACACGGGACCGCCGCATCCGGTTTGCTCCCCCATCTGAATGCCGGCATAGTGGTAGATAGACACATCCGGAACCGTAAAGGGAATCGAGCCGTTTTCGCGCTGGTCCACACGCAGGGATTGCAGCCACTGGGTCAGAAACGGCGTGACATCCTCATTCAGCAAGGCGGTTTTGGCATACAAAGAGATATCGCCGGTCCATCCCGCCTTTTCGCGTTGGGGACAGTCGGTGGGAATGGACAGCATATTCGCACACTGGCTCCAGCGAGTGTTTTGGTATAAGCGGTTTAAATCTGCATGGGAACATTCAAAGGTTCCGGCATTTGTTTTTTCGGTAGAAAGAACGACAGCCACAAATTGCTCGGCAATCGGATTTTCCACCCCGCTGACACGCAGATAACGGAATCCGTGAAAAGTGAACCGCGCCTCAAATGTTTGCGGCGTACCATCGGAAATGAACACATCTTTTTGCTCGGTTATGCCCATTGCACTGTCGATGTTGTTGAAATAGTTTCCCTTTGCGTCAACTGCTTCAAAATGTTCTAACGTCACTGCGGCACCTGTCGGCAAATCCACAGTCACACGGGCGCGACCTGCAACGACCTGTCCAAAATCCACGATCGTCTCGCCCTTGGGGCTAGCATAAACACACTGTGCGGGCAATTCTTTTACGCAGATCACCGGGTCGTCAAACTGCGGGTATAAAACGGAATCGCTCTGCTTTGTATCTTTGACAGCGGGCAGCCAGTCAGCAGCAGTAAAACCGGGCATATCCCAGCCGGGCAAAGCCAGACGCGCGTCATAGAGTTCTCCATCAAAAATATCCGAGGCACGCACAGCGCTCTCGTGTGTCAGCACGCCTTCGTCGGAGCAAATACGGGTGTGTGTGCCATCGGCATTTTCAATTTCAAGTTGGAACAACACCGTATGGTCGGGCTGCAAGCCATCGATGGGCGGCTGCGTCTGCGGGCAGCAATACCAGCCGTCGCCGACTTCCATGCCCAGTACATTTTCGCCAATATGCAAAAGTGCCGTTAAATCGTAAGTCTGAAAGCACAACAAACCCTTGTAAGATGTGTGTTCCGGGGCAAACTCCCGCATATCGGGGCGTTTTCCGTTTACGGTCAGGCGGTAAACTCCCAAGCAGGTGGCATATAGCCGCGCACGGCGGGGTGCAGCGCTAAGAGTAAACGCGCGACGAAACAGCGTGGCCGGCGGCTGTGTGCCGAACCCTTTTTTGCGCTGCACATAGGCGCGGGGTGTGCGCATCCAATCGGCTTTCCATTCATTGGAAGACAGTGAGGTTTCAAAGCTGCTTTCGGCAGTGGTATTTTCGCCATGATTATCCCATACAGTCACTGCCCAGCGGTAGAATGTTTGCGGTCGCAGAAGATCGGGACCGCAAACAAAAGCGTTGCATGCTGTTTCCACCCGCCCACTGTCGAAGCAAACCGTATCGTCTGCATAGATCCGTAAGCGATATGCGGCTTGCATTGTGTTCGGTTTTTCACTTTTCAGTTTCCAACCGAAATAGGGCTGCTCGGCAGAGTTGATGCCGAGAGGGTTCACACGATGATTCACGGAAAGGGCATAGAGATTCATAGGAAGCACCCATCTTTCTGTATTGTATACCCTACAGTATAAAGTGCTGCTTCCGCGCAGAAAACAAAATAAATGGCGTTTACGTATACTAATTCGACTTTCTTTGGTAAAAAAGCCAAACAAAATACGCAAACGCCATTTTTTAGGCAATACCGCATAATTCTAAGTGCCGAAGCGGTGCTTAAGCCGTAAGGCGGGAATTGTGCGGTGCTGCCTTTATTCCCTGTTTGCTTTTACATCGAGGCGGAAAGGATGTGTGTCAATTTTTCCTCGTCCTGTGGAAACTGGCAGACGATTTTTCCCTTTCTCAGCAGTTCCTCATTCCCGGCTAACGCGGCGAACAGATATCTGGACAGGGTGGATTTCAGATTCAGCTTGTCGCCTTCCTGGGTACAAAACAGTACCTCCCCACGGCATTGCTGTACCGCCTCCAGAAAAGCGGCAAAATCTGTATGGCTGGTCAAGGTCATGGTTTGTTTCCTCCGTTATTGCGGTACTCCGTGGGGCTGCATCCTATTACCTTGCGGAATACGGCGGTAAAATAGCTGCGGGAACTATAATGCAGTTCCTCGCTGATTTGCTGCAGCGTTTTGTCTGTTCCTGTTAATTGAACACAGGCGTATTGTATTTTGGCGTGATTGATGTAATCTGTCATCCGCTGTCCTGTCTCGCGGTAAAATTTCTTTGTCAGATAGTAGGAAGTGTAACCCACCGCAGCGGCTATGTCATCCAGCAAAATGTCATCGGTCAGATGGCTATGCACATAGGCACAAATCTCCTGAACAGCATCGGATAGAGCCGGATTCATACGGCAGTCGTGGACGCGGTGAACGAAGTCCGATACCATTGCGCTGTTGACTTCAATCAGCCCTACGTCGGTACATTGTTCAATAGCACGGATGTACTGCACCTCCAGCTGTTTTGCAATGCGGGGGGAAAGCCCGCCATCCATAGCAGCACGGGCACAAAGCGCCGTGAAAATAATAGCGGTATCTTTGTTTTCCCTCAGGGGATTGCCCAAATTATAGGCATCTTTATCAGCAAAACGTTCCATGCCTTTACTATTATCCGGATAGTAAATGTTTCCCTCGCGGATTCGCTGCATGATTTGTGCTTCCACCACGCGGGCACGGTCCGGATCCCAAGGGTAGGGGGACTTTTCCTTATCGGGAATTATGTTGCTTCGATTTTGCAGACGGATACTCCCTACATCCAGAGTTTCCTCATAGAGAACCCAATGCAGCATTTTGATATATTGATGCAGCGTAGATAAAGGCAAAATCGGAACCTGTTCCAATTTTTCCATAATGGTTGCGGTCAAGGACACCGACAGATTCATACCGCGCAAGCAATTTTGAAGAGTCTGCCAAGAAGCTGCGGCATCAAACACGGGTCCCAATATTACCAGATAGCCGGCATCATCGCCGTGCAATACGCACTCAGCGACCCAAAGCATACCGATAGGGTCGCTCATCAAAATGGGAACATGGCTTTCGGGACCATGAGCAATAGCATAGTCGAGGCACTGCCCTAAATCCAGAAATAAACGGAACTCCTTCTCAGCCGGGCAGGTGCAGGTGTACAGCTGTTTTTTCATCCCAAAGCACCATAAGCTCAGTCCGCAAGCGCTGTTCGCCATGCGGGCAAACAAATTGAGCCGTTCTTCGGCGATAGTGAAGACATGGTCCACTGCGAGACCTCCTTTTGCATTTCTACTACCGGTATTATAGCAGAACGCAGCCACATTAGAAATAGCTATTTAGCGTTTGCAGAAGATAATTGGCGTTTTCCGGCAAACGAAGCCAAATATATTTCTCTTGCGCCAATTTTTGCCTGTTAAGATGACGAATCCTCTGATACAATAAGACCGCAATCGATTGATACGGTAAGCCTCTATCACACAAGTTGAAGGAGAAATCATTATGACAAAAGAAGAAAAGCTGGCGCGCAAGCAGCAGCGCAAGGCCGAAAAAGTCGGTTTGGGCAAGCTGCTTTTGTGGAACTCCAGTTCCTGTTCCGTAGCATTGTCCACACTGATGCTTGGCTATGTCACGTTCTATTGTACCGATGTACTGCAGCTTGCCCCTGCTCTGGTGGGCACACTGTTCATGGTCAGCAAAATTTTTGACAGCTTTACCGATATCGTTGCGGGCTTTATTGTCGACCGCACGCAAACCCGCTGGGGTAAGGGTCGCCCGTATGAAATTTTTATGTTGTTCCTGTGGCTGTCCACATGGCTGCTGTTCAGCTGCCCGACGAGCTTTGCTACCGCGGCCAAGTGCATCTGGATCTTCTGTATGTACACCTTTATGAACTCCATCTGCGTTACGTTCCTGAATGCCAACAATGTTGTGTACATGGTTCGCGCCTTCGAAAACAAGGAACAGCAGTCTAAAATCGTTGGTTACGGCAGTATTTTTACGATGGCCGGCGCAATGGTATTTAATGTCTTGTTCCCCACGGCAATGGCAAAGGTCGGAACCGATGCCGTCGGCTGGAGCCGTCTGGTCGGTATGATCGCTATTCCGTTGACCGCAATCGGTATGCTGCGCATCCTTACCATTCCTGAAAAATTCACCCCCGTCTCTGAGAAAAATGGCGAGCAGACACATCTTAAAGACCTGCTGCCTCTGCTGAAGGAAAGCCGCCCGGTTCTTATTATCTGCATGGTTCGTTTTGTACAGAACATTGCCACGGGCTTGGGTGTCGGCACTTACTACTGGCAGTACATCATCGGAAACCTTGGAATGATGGGCGTTGCCTCGGTGACCACGATTCTGGTATTGCCGCTGGCTTTTGCCCTGCCCGTACTGCGCAAAAAATTTGGTATGGCTGGTATGTCTGTCATCGGTATTTTGGTAGGCTGCATCGGCTACCTTGCAACGTTCTTTGCAGGCGGCAACATGGTATTCTTTATTGTGGCGGCTCTGTTCGTTTCTGCCGGTGCCGTGCCGCTGAATATGATGTTCAATATGTTTATTGCCGATGTAGCTGACTACAACGAATGGAAAGGCCTTAAGCGTATGGAAGGCACGATGGGCAGCTTGACCGGTCTTTCCGGCAAGCTTGGCAGTGCATTTGGCGGCTTCCTGATGGGCGTTTTGATGAGCGCTTCCGGCTATGTCGGTGGTGCTGCTGTGCAGGCCGATTCTGCCATTATGATGATTCGCGTACTTGCATCCGTTGCTCCGCTGGCTCTCATGCTTGTTGTTGCTGCGATTCTGCGCTTCTACACCGTAGATAAGCAGATGCCCCAAATCAAACAGGATCTTGAAGCTCGTGCCGCTGCGACCACGGAAGCAGCCGCCGAATAATACACTATTTTTGCGGGCAGGGAATCTTCTCTGCCCGCTTTTTAGAAGGGAATATGAGTAATGTACGATGCATTTTATCCCGGTCAAGTGTGGCTGGATACAAATGGGAACCGCATTCAAGCACATGGCGGCTCACTGATTTATCTCGATGGTGTGTACTACTGGTACGGCGAAAACAAGGAAAAAACGGACAAGGCTGCGGGCATCTGGCACTGGGGCGTTCGTTATTACGCATCTACAGATTTGTATAACTGGGAGGATCGAGGTCTGCTCATCCCGCCCGTGACGGATGACCCGAACAGTTCGCTGCACCCCACTTCTATGATGGATCGTCCGCACATCATTTATAATGCACGGACCAAAAAATATGTCTGTTGGCTGAAAATTATGGAGAAAGACCAGACGCAGACCGAAACAGTGCTTACGGCAGACTCCTTCTTTGGTCCGTATACCATTGTGAGGGAAAAACTGCGCCCACTTGGTATGAGTGCGGGTGACTTTGACTTGGCTGTAGCACCGGACGGAAAAGCGTATTATTTCTTTGAACGCGTACATTCTGAGACGATCATCGCCGATTTGACGGAGGATTACACCGATGTGACCGGCTATTACTCCACGCATTTTCCCCACAAAGGGCCGCCCCATGTGCGGGAGGCTACGGCTCATTTTATACGGCATGGAAAACACTATTTGTTGACTTCCGGCACAACCGGGTATTTCCCGAATCCGTCAGAGGCAGCCATGGCTGATACATGGCACGGTCCTTATACGGTACAGGGTGACCCGCATATTGGTGACAAGACAAAAACGAGCTTTCACAGCCAGATTTCGTCGGTATTCAAAGTGCCGAACAAAAAGGACTTGTACATTGCCTGTGCCGACCGCTGGATGCCGAATGCACCGGATTACGACTACACGCATTATGGTCCGCTTTACGACAGACTCTTTGATCCGGACGTGGAGAAAACGCCTGCGGATTGGGCGCTGCTTGCCAATTTGCCGCAAGAGGATACGCGCAATGCCGACTACGTTTGGCTCCCCCTCCTTTTTGACGGCGATACTGTGAAGATTGAATGGCGGGACAGCTGGAAACTGGAAGATTACGAGTAAAGGGAATACGATCATGCAGAAATACCAAGATAGCAGTCTTTCCCCGGAAGAACGTGCAAGTGACCTGCTGGCACGGATGAATCTGGATGAAAAATTTGGTCAGATTCAATGCTACAATGCCATTGATTCTTTCCTTGGCAAATCGGTGGAGAAGCAGAACCCCTACGGTGTCGGTCAGGTTTGCATTTTGATTGCGACTATGCTGGACGATGTGGGCAGCGTAGCGGGACTTATTGCAAGGCTGCAGAAACAAATCATGGAGTCCGGCAAACATCATATCCCCGCCATTTTCCATATCGAGACATTAACGGGTGTGATGGTGACAGCGGCGACTTCTTTTCCCTGCGGGCTGGGGCAGGCTTCCACATGGGACCCGGAGCAACAGCAGAAAATGGCAGCCTGCATTGCCCGGCAGGGACGCGCTATGGGAATCAGTCATGCGCTGGCTCCTGTGTTCGATATCTGCCGTGACCCGCGCTTTGGTCGTATGGGAGAAACCTACGGTGAGGATCCGACCCTTGCCGCTGCGATGGGGACAGCCTATGTGAAAGGCTTACAGGATAAACATCGTATGAGTGCCTGCAGCAAACATTTTCTTGGGTTTATGGCAGGACAGGGTGGAATCCATACGGCACAGGCAGTCGTTTTCCCGCGTGAACTGCGTGAAGTTTATGCCAAGCCGTTTCAGGCAGCCATTACAGAGGGAAAACTTGACAGCGTAATGAACTCCTATGCTGCCATTGATGGGCAGGTCCCGGCAGGCAGTAAGGCAATTCTGCGTGATCTGCTGCGCAGTGAGATGGGCTTTAACGGTGTAACTGTGTCGGATTACAGTGCGGTGGAACAGCTGGAATCGACTTATCATCTCGCTGAGAGTCCTGCCGATGCAGGACGCCTTGCGCTGGAAGCGGGTATGGATCAAGAGCTTCCGACCATTGCGGCTTATAACGATGAACTGAAAGAAAACATTCGCAGCGGTGTTGTGCAGGAATCGCTGCTGGACGAAGCGGTGCTGCGTATTCTGACTATGAAATTCCGTTTGGGTCTGTTTGAAAATCCCTTCCCCGCTGAAAATGTACAGGCGGAAATCACTCCTGCAGATACGGCGCTGAACCGCAAAATCGCGCAGGAGTCAATGATCCTGCTGAAAAACGACGGTGTCTTGCCACTGGCAAAGAGCGCAAAAAAGGTAGCTGTTATCGGCTGGCACGCTGACAGTGTCCGTGCCTTATTCGGCGGATATTCGGCACTGGCCATGAAAGAAAATACGCTGGGCGTTAAGATGAGCATGGCCGGCATCCAGGCCGATGCGGATTCTCCGGTTGCAGAAAATGCGGTGCAGAAGACATATCCGGGAAGCGAAGTCGTTATGGAAAACCCCGGTATCGAGCCGCTGGCACGGCGCTGCTATCCCGATGCGTATAGTATGCTGGGGGCATTGCGCCTTGCTGCCCCGCATACAGAGTTTCTGTATGCACAAGGATACCCCTATGCCGGCAATGAGGAAAGCGGTCATGATGCGGCACTGCAGATCGCAAAAGATGCCGATTTGGTGATTTGCACTTTGGGCGGTCATTATGGCTGGAATGCGTCCTGCACAACGGGCGAGGGTATTGATGCCATGCACATTGGACTGCCGGTCTGTCAGGAACGCTTTTTAGAAAAACTGGAATCGCTGCACAAGCCTGTTGTCGGCGTTCACTTTGACGGTCACCCCATCAGCAGCGATACGGCAGACCGCGTATGCAACGCGATACTGGAGGCATGGGCTCCCGGTGCGCAGGGCGGTGAGGCCATTGCCGCGCTGCTGACCGGAACGGCAAATCCCTGCGGCAAGCTGCCCTGTACCGTGGCACGCCATGAGGGGCAGATTCCTGTGTACTACAACCACCCGACAAATACCTGTTACAGTATGACAGGAGGCACGCCGAAAAACGCCTATATCGATGGAGCGCACACGCCACGCTACTGCTTTGGTCATGGACTGAGTTATACAAAATACGAGTACGATACATTGCGGTTGGAAAAAGACGCTATTCAGGCCGACGGTGTACTGAAAGGGCGGCTGCATGTGCGCAACGCAGGAAATAAAGCCGGCACAGAAATCGTGCAGTTTTATGTGCATGATGTGGCGGCAAGCATGGTGCGTCCCGTTAAAGAACTGGTGGGGTTTGCCAAAGTGGATCTGCAGCCGGGTGAAGAAAAAACGGTCTGTCTTTCCCTGCCAATGAGCCAACTGGCTTTTCTGGATGCCGATATGCGTTGGAAAGTCGAACACGGGAAAGTCGAGCTGATGGTCGGGGCATCCTCTGAGGATATCCGTGGGAAAGCGGAGTTCATGATTGTGGGAGATGCTTATCCCGATGGCAAAAATCGCAGCTTTGTAGCTGACACAAAAATCATGTAAAGGTAAATTGACAATGCAAAGATTGGATTTTAACACCGGCTGGCATTTTAGCTGCCCCGATGGCCGCGATTTTGATGTGACCCTGCCGCATGACGCCATGCTCAACACCCCGCGCAATACCGAGCCGGGGTTTACATGTTTCCTGCTAGCAGGCTGGCGCGGCAACGATTATACCTATACAAAGAATCTGCACATCACGTCGGAACTTGTAAATAAGCACCTTGTACTGGAATTTGAGGGTGTATACTGCATGACGACGGTGACAGTGAATGACCGCCCCGCCGCCGAAAAGGCTTACGGGTACACGCCATTTACGGTGGAACTGGATGGAAGATGCTATCTTCTTCGATTATTTCACCATGACGGCGAAATGCGGCAACGAGAAAAAGATGATGGAGCTTGCATCTTTGAATAAGGTAACCTCCATGGTATTCCCGATTTATCTGGACAGAAATGCCATGACAAATACCTCCGGTTTGGATAACCGTTTCCAGAACCTTGTGAAATTTGTGGTGCAGAATGATACGATTACACAGATTTCCGAAAAGGGCGAAACCGTAGCGGTTCCGGAGGATGGCTACTTAATCGTGATGAGCGGCGATTATCGCGATAAGGCGGCATATATGTTCGAGGTGGGCGACCAGATGACATTGGATATCAATTCCTCTGTGAACCTGGACGGGATGGAAACCGCCTTTGGCGGCGGCGGCAAGCTGTTGGTTGACGGGAAAATCACAGAGGCAAACTCCATTGTTGTGAAGGGCAGACAGCCCAGAACGGCATTCGGCGTTTCCAAGGATGGCAAGACCGCAATTTTCATGGTTGTGGACGGCAGAGGGGACAGCATTGGCGCAACACACTGGGAAATGGGCGTGCTGATGCAGGAATACGGCGCGTATGAGGCAATGCACCTAGACGGCGGCGGCTCCTCTACCATGGCGGTGAAAACAACAGAGGATTCCTCTGTGAATGTGGTAAACAAGGTTTCCGAAGGCTCTGAACGTAGGGTAATCAACGCAGTCGGCATTTTCCAGACGGCAGAAAAGGGTGCAGTGCAGGAAATTCGGATGCAGCCCTCTATGACAAGAACACTGGCAGGCAAGCCTATTACCTTTACGGTATATGGTCTGG
>ERZ772897.2598-NODE-2598-length-15298-cov-2.937873_pt1 | contig 15298 bp, 13 predicted proteins | sample MGYA00512125_ERZ772897 | MGnify/ENA primary metagenome ERZ772897 (study PRJEB29015, sample SAMEA2737660) | human gut metagenome | biome: human gut; feature: human-associated habitat; material: faeces | place: China | collected 2012 ... | reverse complement strand
TCTTCAAACAGTAATTCGTAAGAAGGGTTGTGCACGATTTCTGTTGTTCCAGTAATACCATACTTGCTTAAATTGATTTCTGCCATTTCTTTTAACCTCTTTTCTGTATGATTTGAAAATAGTAGATGTACTTTGTTAAAAAATAGACATTTCAAAGTACCCTCATCATATTATACAATAATCCCTCACAAAATCAAGAAAAATGCACGTAAAAAACAATCCATTTTTACGTGCAGATGCTTAAAGAGAATGGAAACCCTTTCCAAATACTTCACTGGTGCTGGAAACAGACATAAATGCCTGCAGATCCTGATCGTGGATGAAATTTCGCAGTTCCACAGCCTGGGTGCGGGAGAGGGAAGTAAAGATGATATATTTTTTTCCATTGGTATAAGCACCGACGCCTTCTGTGATGGTGGCACTGCGGTTGAGTTTAGCGGTGATGAAACTACAGATCGGCTCCTTGTCATCACAGACGATGGTAATGGATTTGCGCAGGTTGATCGTGGTGATGATGTCATCGATCATGAAGGACTTGACGGCAAGACCGACAAAAGAGTAAAGGGCGGTCTTTAGATCAAAGACAAAGCAGGCAACCAGGATCATGGCGAGGTCTGTGGCAAAAAGGGCGATACCGATGTCTTTCATATCGGTATACTTTTTCAAAAGCATGGCGATCACATCCGTTCCACCGCTGGAAGCGCCGATATTAAAGAGAAGGGCAGATGCGATGGCGGGAAGGGCAATGGCAAAGATCAGATCCAGCATAGGCTCATTGGATAAGGGCTTTGTCAGAGGCATCCATTTTTCAAAAAAGACCAATAAGACGGATAAGAGCATACTGGCATAGGTCGTCTTTAGGGCAAAGGATTTCCCAAAAAGATAAAGCCGATGACTAACAGGATGGTATTGGCGATAAAGGTAAAATTGGATGCGCTGATGGGCGTGACCTTGGCGACCACGGTAGCAAAACCTGTGATACCGCCAAAACAGAAATTGTCCGGGAATTTAAAAAAGTAAACGCCGACCGCCATGATAAAGGTACTCAGGGTGATCATGATAAGGCTTTGTATTTTGTGTTTCATGGTAAATCAAGAACTCCTTTTCTATATGTAACGCTTATATTTTATACACTTTTTCATTTTTTTTCCATAGTAGATGTGATAAACTATAGAAAAAAATTGCAGGATACGGGAGGTTTGGATGGAAGAGAGAAAAATCAAAAAGAAAAAGAAGAAAATGTCCTACAAAAAGCGGATCGCGATCATTGTGATCGCCCTCTTAGCAGCGATCACTCTTTTGATCGCCTATCTCTTTCTTGGCAACAGCGGAAAGGATGAAAAAACGGATGCCATGTTAGACGGCTATACGACCATTGCCTTTTTCGGCGTGGACAACCGTTCCAACGGCAATTTTGACAGCGGCAACAGCGATACGATCATGCTTTGCAACATCAATAATTATACCAAGCAGGTGGAACTGGTCTCAGTATATCGCGATACCTTGATGGATGTTGATGGCGAGGAGACCTTCCGCAAATGTAATTATGCTTTCAATCATGGCGGCATTGACAGTGCTCTTGCCATGTTAAACCGCAATCTGGATCTGAACATCACGGATTATGTAGCAGTCGATTTTATGGCGCTGGTAGCCGCGGTCGATGCGTTGGATGGCATTGATATCGAACTGACCGATGCAGAAGCGGAAGCCATGAACGGTGGCTATATCGGAGAAGTCGGAGCCATCGTGGGAAAGGACGCCAATCCGGTCTCTGCCGGAAGCCAGCATTTAGATGGTGTGCAGGCGACAGCATATTGCAGGATCCGTTCTACCGCAGGCGATGACTTTAGGCGGACGGAGCGGCAGCGTACTGTTTTGACCCAGATCATTGCCAAGGCAAAGAGCGCCAGTCCGACACAACTGGCATCTTTGATCACGGGTGTCTTCCCGGATGTCGATACCAGCATAGACATGGATCAACTCCTTTATCTTGCTAAGAATATGATGGATTACGATCTGGGCGAGACCAAGGGATTCCCATTTTCCAAGACTACAGACCGCTTTGGCGACAGCATAGGGGATGCAGTTGTTCCTTGCAGTTTAGAGTCCAATGTCGTGCTACTGCATCAGGAACTTTACGAAGACAGCGAGTATCAGGCACCGGACAGCCTCAAGAAGATCTCTGATGGTCTGATCGACTTTACCGGCTATGGGGCAGGCGACGGAGACGGATCGCGACTTTGGGATTGAAATACAGGGTAGAATGTGATAGAATAAATCGAATTTCATAGAGAAATAATTGGTGCCCTTCCAAGGATCTTTATGCTTGAGAAAGGGTTAAAAGGGAAACAGGTGTGATTCCTGTACGATCTCGTCACTGTGATTAGGGAGTGCGGCTTTTGTTTTATGCCACTGATGCCTTGCATTGGGAAGGTAAAAGCCGTGTGATGATCTTTCAGCCAGGAAACCTGCCAGTTGTTTGGTACAGGAGTCATTCCGGATCACGAGTAATTGGTCGTACTGTTTTATGTAACGCAAGCAAGTTGCATATCTTTTTGTGTGCGGATTTATTTGTTTACATAATATTTGATGATTACTCTGTTCTTAATTATTAATAGGACAGAGTTTTTCTTTTAGTGTCGCTTTTTCAGATCTGTATGCCCTGCGTCCTACCTATGGAAAAGCGATAAAAATTAGGAGGAAGACAATGAAGAAAAAAGTAGTATCACTCGTGATGGTATGTATGCTGGCCTTTGGTATGATGACTGGCTGTGGTAACAAAGATACCGCAAAGACAGACAATACCACAAGCGATCAGGAAGCAGCAGATAAGGTTGCAGATCTGATCGATGCCATTTATGTGCAGGAGAGAACAGACAAGACAGACGAGCAGTGCGAGGCTGCCAAGAAGGCATGGGATGCTTTGACAGATGCACAGAAAGAACTTGTCAGTGGTGAGAATGCAGATCCGGATTATTTTGGAAGAGATACCGGGAATGCATCTAAGGATGATCCTTTGAACCAGGATGACATCGGCGCGAATGAAATCCTCGTTGTAAGTTTTGGTACATCCTTTAACGATAGCCGTGTCGCAGACATCGGTGGTGTAGAAAAGGCGATCGCAGAGGCAAATCCGGGCTGGTCAGTAAGACGTGCCTTTACAGCACAGATCATCATCAACCATGTGCAGGCAAGAGATGGCGAAAAGATCGACAATATGGATCAGGCATTAGAGCGTGCGGTAGACAATGGCGTTAAGAACTTAGTTGTTCAGCCGACACACCTTATGCATGGTGCAGAGTATGATGAGTTAGTAGAAGCAGTAAATGAATACAAGGATAAGTTTGATTCCGTAACGGTTGCAGAGCCACTTCTTGGTGAGGTTGGAGAGGATACAGCAACTGTCAATGCTGACAAGAAGGCAGTTGCAGAAGCAATCACAGCAGAGGCTGTAAAGACGGCTGAGTATGATTCTTTAGAGGCTGCAAAGGAAGACGGCGTTGCATTTGTATTTATGGGACATGGTACTTCTCATACAGCAAAGATCTCTTATTCCCAGATGGCTTCTCAGATGGCAGACCTTGGTTATGATAATGTATTTATCGGTACCGTAGAGGGCGAGCCGGAAGAGACCGCTTGTGAAAGCGTGATCGAGGCTGTAAAGGAAGCAGGTTACAAGAAAGTTATCCTTCGCCCACTGATGGTGGTAGCCGGAGATCATGCAAATAACGATATGGCAGGCGATGATGATGATTCCTGGAAGAGCCAGTTTGAGGCATCAGGTGCATTTGACAAGGTAGATACTCAGATTTCCGGTCTGGGCAGAATTAAAGCGGTAGAATCATTCTATGTTGCTCATACACGGACAGCCATTGATTCTATTGCGAAATAATGTATATGAAAAAGAAATTGAATTTAGCGGCGCTTCTGCTTGCTGCCGCTTTTCTCGGAGCGTGCGGAGGACAGAAACAGGACGCAGCTGACACCGTGGCGCAGACAGAGAGCGCAGAAACCGAGAATGCCGATCAAAAGAGCAGCATTGACCTTGCAGACGGCGTCTACACCGTCGATTTTAAGACGGACAGCAGCATGTTCAAGGTCAATGAATCGAAAAATGGAAAAGGCGTCCTGACGGTCAAGGATGGCGAGGCGACACTCCATATCAGCCTGACCTCGAAAAATATCGTGAATTTGTATCTGGGTACTGCGGACGAGGCAAAGGAAGATGAAGCCGGTTGGCTGCAGCCAACCGGAGACACGGTTACTTACAGCGACGGTTTGAGCGAGGAGGTCAACGGCTTCGATGTGCCGGTTCCGGCGCTCGGAGAAGAATTTGACCTGGCTCTGATTGGTAAGAAGGGCACCTGGTACGACCACAAAGTAAGGGTAGAAAATCCGGTTTCCGGAGAGGCAGAGGACGCGGAAGCGGCATCATCCGAGACGGAGAATAGCGATGATGCGGCAGATGCCCAGAAACCGGCAGGGCAGACTGCAGATGTGGCAGACGGCACTTATACCTGTGAGGTAACCCTGCAGGGAGGTTCCGGCAGAGCATCGGTGGACAGCCCGGCGATCATTATCGTCAAGGATGGAAAGGTGACTGCCGATATTGTCTGGAGCAGCCCGAACTATGAGTATATGCTGGTGGATGACGCGCAGTATGATCCGATCCAGACCGAGGGCAATTCCGAGTTCCAGATTCCGGTAACGCTGGATGAGGATGTAGCGGTCAGTGCCTTGACGGTGGCGATGAGCCAGCCGCATCTGATTGATTATACGCTGCATTTTGACAGCGTGACGTTATCAGAAGTTACGAAATAAAAGTAGATAGAAATACCTGTCCAGGAAGAACCTCCCGGTCCTTTTGTACATATTTTGATTACAGAAGGATCCGGGAGGTTTATGTCTATGCGTATCTGTGAACTCAAACAGCGGGAAGTTATAAATGTAAAAGATTGCAAGCGCCTTGGTTTTGTGGGCGACGTCGATTTTGACATCAGCACGGGAAAAATGCTTGCGATCATCGTGCCGGGACCGGGCTGTGTCTGGGGCTTTCTGGGGCGGGAAAAAGAGTACATAATTCCATTCTGCGACATCTGCCAGATAGGGGATGACATTATTCTGGTGAGGCTGAAAGAAGAGAGAGAAAAGAAGGAATAAAGAAGGAATAGCGGAAAACTTCTGCTTGCAGAAGCGCACTTCCTGCGATATTATAATAAGTATGATATGTTATGAAAACTTGGCGGGGGCATATCAATAAAACCAGAAAAGGGGAAGAGCGATTGAAGTGTCCATTTTGCAACGCGGCTGACACGAAAGTAATCGATTCACGGCCTGCGGATGACAACAGTTCTATCAGACGCCGGAGACAGTGCGAGACTTGTGGAAAGCGTTTTACCACATATGAAAAACTTGAGACGATCCCTCTGATGGTTGTCAAAAAGGATAATACCCGGGAGATGTACGACCGGGCGAAGATAGAGGCAGGAATCCTGCATTCCTGCCACAAGCGCCCAGTCTCTCAGGGACAGATTTCGGCGTTGATCGACGATGTGGAAAACAATTTATTTAACCGGGAAGAACGGGAGATCTCGACCGCGGTGATCGGGGAACTTGTGATGGAGCGGTTAAAGGATCTGGATGTGGTTACCTATGTGCGGTTTGCATCGGTATACCGGGAGTTTAAAGACGTCGATACATTTATGGAGGAACTGCAGAAGATACAGCAGCGGAATGTGCCGTCGTATGAGTCTGGAAAGAACGGGGAAGAGACCAGATGATGGGAAATGCGTTTTATCCGGATGAATGGCTGGATTCTGCGTATGATATCCCGTATGAGCAGTTTTACCAGAAGGGAATGCGGGGTATCATATTTGATATTGACAATACGCTGGTGCCGCACGGTGCCCCGGCGGACGAGCGGGCAGTACAGCTGTTTGAACGTTTGCGGGCGATAGGGTTCCACACCTGTCTGCTCTCGAATAATAAGGAGGCGCGGGTCGCCCCGTTTGCCGGACAGGTAGGTTCGGATTATATTTACAAGGGCAGAAAACCGAAGCGCAGCGGATACAGGCAGGCGATGCGTCGGATGGGAACGGGCGAGCGCTCGACGATGTTTGTCGGGGATCAGCTCTTTACGGATGTGTACGGGGCGAGGCGGACAGGCATCTATTCGATTCTTGTAAAGCCGATCAATCCGAAGGAAGAGATCCAGATTGTGTTAAAGCGGTATCTGGAGAAAATTGTCCTGTGGTTCTATGTGAGAAGACAGGAAAAAAATAGCGGAAGTTTGTAGCCGGGTGTTTTTGAACGGTTTGAAAGAGCTTGCCAGGCGGCAGAACCGGATGCTGACAGGAGTGCTGGAAACGGTGGAAAATCAGTTGTTTTCAGAAAAAATATCGGCAATTTTAGAAAAATAAGGGGCGGAATTGACATGATGTGCCCTGCGTTTTCAAAAAAGTAGTTGAAAAAGAAGATTTTATAGTATAAAATAAAAAAGATAAAGCGAGTATTTTCAAGGAGGAGCATCATTTATGATATCAGCGGGCGATTTTAGAAACGGCATCACACTGGAGATTGATGGCAACGTATACCAGATCATGGAATTTCAGCACGTAAAACCGGGAAAGGGAGCTGCGTTCGTTCGTACTAAAATTAAGAACGTAATGAATGGCGGCGTTGTAGAGAAAACCTTCCGTCCGACCGAGAAGTTCCCGTCTGCCAGAATCGACAGAGTTGATATGCAGTATCTGTATTCCGATGGCGACTTATACAACTTCATGGATGTAAACACATATGAGCAGGTAGCTTTAAACCAGGAGACAATCGGCGACGCACTCAAGTTCGTAAAAGAGAACGAGATGTGCAAGATCTGTTCTTACAACGGCAAGGTATTCTCCGTAGAACCGCCGCTGTTCGTAGAGCTTGAGATCACAGATACAGAGCCGGGCTTCAAGGGCGATACTGCTACAGGCGCTACCAAACCGGCAGTTGTAGAGACTGGCGCTACTGTATATGTACCGTTATTCGTAAACCAGGGCGATAAGATCAAGATCGATACACGTACTGGTGAATATCTGTCCAGAGTCTAAGTTATAACATATACGTCAGAAAGGTCTTCACGATACCGTTTGTACCCTTGTGGGGAGGCAGTCGTGTCACTGACAGGTTTCTGACTGGAAACAGAGATTACTGTTTGTGGCAGGCATTTTCCTTTGCTGGTTATGCAGCGCATGAACAGTAGCAAGCAGAGAAACTGTTGTAAGATCCGGAGGAAACGTCGAGATTTTACAACAGTTTTTTTGCTTAACATATCGGGGAGGCGTCTATGACGCGTCCGTTGGTTCATCTCAGAGAGCAGGTTCGGAGTGAGCGGTGCTCATGGGGAGTGATAAATATGGAGAACGGAAGAGAAGACCGTCTGCGTCTGGGGGAAGAGGATGAGCCGGGGCGCAGATCTGGTGGCAGGAAGAGGCGTACATCCGGCAGGCAGACGGCAATCCGCCGGGAGCGGACGAGGCAGCAGAAGAAGCGCCGTGTGATGATGCGGCTGTTTTTGTGTCTGCTTATTTTCCTCCTGGGTGCGGGAACAGGCTGGACGCTGCGCGGGAAAATGATCCGCAAGCTGATCGATCCGTCCACGATCGAGATGCCAAACTGGGTTGATGAGCAGCTTCTCACGGTCAACCGATATTCCAGACCGGGGACGAATATCCCGGTCATCAACGGGATCGTGATTCACTATGTGGCAAATCCTGGGACGACGGCACAGCAGAACCATGATTATTTTGAGGGGTTGAAAGATCAGAGCGGCAGTAACACTGTTTCCGTCAGCAGCAATTTCGTGATCGGTCTGGACGGCGAGATCATTGAGTGCGTTCCGGTCGGGGAGAAGGCATATGCCTCCAATGAGAGGAATGCGGACACCGTTTCGATTGAGTGCTGCCATCCGGCGGCAGACGGAAAGTTCACAGACGAGACGTATGACTCGCTGGTAAAACTGACTGCATGGCTGTGCAAGCAGCTCGATTTAAGTCCGAAAGATGTGATCCGTCATTATGACGTGACTGGAAAGGCGTGCCCGAAGTATTTCGTGGATCATGAGGATGCCTGGAAGCAGTTCCGCAAGGATGTGAAAAAGGCAATGCGGAAGGATATATCAGATGAGAGATGACTCCCACCTCTTCAGGTGGCGAGGAGCAAATTAGTATCAGTGGTGGGAGTCAATCCCCCATCTGATATAGCCTCCGGCAGGATTGCAGAGATGCGCAAAAGAAATATGTCATGCTTTGCATGACGCGCATCTCGCAGCAAGAATGCAGAGGCATTCTTGAAAATATACGATATAAATTATGAAAGGGAATCTAGTATGAAAACGATTTTAGATTTGATCGTGGAAGAACTGAAACCGGCGTTTACCGGCTGCGGGTACGATGAGAAGTATATCCGCGTGACGGTATCAAACCGCCCGGATCTCTGCGAGTATCAGTGTAACGGCGCGATGGCAGCTGCCAAAGCGTATAAAAAGAAACCGATCGATATTGCCAACGAGGTGGTGGAAAAGACAGCCGGAAGCAAGATGTTTTCTGAGATCAACGCCGTGATGCCTGGATTTATCAATATCCGCCTGAATCCGTGCTACCTGGCATCCTATGTACAGCAGGTGGCAGAGGATGAAAAGCTGGGACTCAACGCAGCTAAGAAGCCGGAGACGATCATCATCGATTACGGCGGAGCCAATGTAGCAAAACCACTGCATGTCGGACACTTACGTTCCGCGGTCATCGGAGAGAGCATCAAGCGCATCAGCCGCTATATGGGACACCATGTCATCAGCGATGTGCATCTGGGTGACTGGGGATTGCAGATGGGACTGATCATCGAGGAGCTGCATGACCGTCAGCCGGATCTGGTATATTTTGACCCGGATTATACCGGCGAGTATCCGTCGGAGCCGCCGTTTACGATCTCCGAGCTGGAGGATATCTATCCGGCAGCGAGCGCGAAATCCAAGGTAGATGCGGCATTCCGTGAGCGGGCACAGCAAGCAACCTTCAAACTGCAGAGTGGCTATGCACCGTTCCATGCGATCTGGAAGCACATCATGAACGTGTCCTTGAAGGATCTGAAAAAAAACTATGGCAATTTAAATGTATCGTTCGACCTCTGGAAGGGCGAGAGCGATGCGCAGCCATATATTCCGGGACTGATCGAGGATTTACAGAAAAAAGGTCTCGCCTATGAGAGCGATGGCGCGCTGGTTGTCGATATCGCACAGGAAGGGGATGCGAAGGAATATCCGCCTTGTATCGTCCGCAAATCCGATGGTGCGGCGCTGTATGCGACTTCCGATCTGGCGACGATCATCGAACGTGAGCAGGATTTCCATCCGGACCGCTACATTTACGTCGTAGACAAGCGCCAGGAGCTTCATTTTATCCAGGTATTCCGTGTGGCGAAGAAGGCGGGCATCGTCAAAGAAGATACGCCGATGATCTTCTTGGGCTTCGGTACGATGAACGGCAAGGACGGTGGTCCGTTCAAGACACGTGAGGGCGGTGTTATGCGTCTGGAGCACCTGATCAAGAATATCGATGAGAAGGTATATGAGAAGATTCAGGAGAAGCAGAAAGTTCCGGCGGACGAGATGACACGCACGGCGGAGATTGTCGGTCTGGCGGCACTTAAATATGCCGATCTTTCGAATCAGGCGACCAAAGATTACATTTTCGATGTAGACCGCTTTATTTCCTTCGAGGGAAATACAGGTCCACATATCCAGTATATGATCGTCCGCATCAAGTCCATTCTGGAGAAATACAAGGAACTGCGCGGTGCGGATGCTAAAGTGGTTCCGATCCGTCCGGCTGAGAGCGAGACAGAGAAAGCACTTCAGATGGCGCTCTGCCGTTTCGGTGAGGTGACAGAATCTGCATTCTACGAGACGGCGCCGCATAAGCTCTGCCAATACATGGCGGCAGTGGCGGATGCGTTTAATGCATTTTATCTGGAAAATAAGATCCTCTCCGAGGAGGACGCAGCGAAGCAGGCAGCCTTTATCAGTCTGATCACGCTGACCAAGCGGGTGCTGGATACCTGTATGGATCTGCTCGGAATGGAATCGCCGGAACACATGTAATCTGTAATATGGAGGAATCCTCATGAAAATAATAAAAATGTCCGTAGATACCTTCTGGAAGGGCGAAGTACGGGTACAGGGACAGATTGAGGATGAGACAAAGGTATATCAGACAAGAATTTTTATCAAGGGTAGTCAGATCTATGACTACTCTTGTTCTTGTGCGGAGGGAAATTCATTCCGGGGTCCCTGCGTGCATGCAAAAGCGCTTCAGGAGGCGTTTGCCCGCCAGCAGAAAGCCGAGCATACACCGCCGGTTTCGACTTCGCCGGAGATCCGGATGATGATCCGGGAGTACACGAACCGGGAAGTAGCGCGGATTCTGGGCGAGGAAGAGCGGGAACCGGTCTATCTGCATCCCTATTTACAGATCCGGCGCGGCGAAGTGCTTTTGGAGGCACGGATCGGACGGGAAAAACGGTATATTGTGAAAAACCTGCTGGAATTTGCACAGGCGGTTCACAGCGGAAAACGGGTGGAATACGGAAAAGGCATGGCGTTTGAACACGTCCCGTCTGCCTTTGCGCCGGAAAGCCGCCCATTTTTAGATCTTCTGCTGGAGGAGGCGGACGCCTACATACGCCATTATGAGGAGATGCGCGGTCATGCGGGGCTGCCGCTTCCGGTGATGCGGGCGTTAACGCTGGGATCTGCAGCGAGGGATCGGCTGTTTGATCTTTTAGAGGGAAAAGAAGTCCAGACGGAGGACGAGAAAGGTGCTGAACGTGTGTGCCGGGTTGAGCGCAAGGATCCGCGTTTCCCGGTGGAGGTGGAAGCAAGGGGCGATGGAATTGCGGTTACGATTCCATCGGCTCTAACCTCGTTCCGGGGAGAACAGCGTCTGTATGTGGCAGATGGATTGCATCTGTTTGGATGCAGTGAACTGTATACAGAAACGATGGGCGTTTTTCTGGAGCAGATGGAACAGGGCGGAAGAGAGTGCGGAAGCCGGAAAGAGAAGCGGGAGCTGCTGGTTGGAAGCCGGGATATTCCGCTCTTTTATGCGCGGGTGCTGGAAGGCATGGAGGCACTTGGGATCTTGCAGAGCACGGAGATCGATTGGGAGAAATACCGCCCAGAGGCGTTGAAAGCCCGGTTTGAGTTTGACAGTGATTCGCCGGACGAGCTGCGTCTGCGTCCGACGCTTTCCTACGGAGATTTTACGTTTTCGCCGCTGGCGGACGAGCATGTTCCGCGGGAGATCTGCCGGGATGTACCGGCGGAATTTTATATCAGCCGCCTGATCACGCGGTACTTCTCTTACTGGGAGGATGAGAGCGGCGAGCTGGTGATCCGCGGGGATGAAGAAGCGCTGTACCAGATTCTGAGCGAGGGAATGCCGCAGTTTCAGGAGGTGGGAGAGGTATGGCTGTCAGAGTCTGTCCGCCATCTGCGCGTCCTGCCCCCGCCGGAAGTGTCGATGGGGGTTTCTCTTGGAGGCGGTTGGCTGGATCTGAAGATTGAGACGGCGGGAATCGACCCGGCGGAGCTTTTGCAGGTACTCAGTGAATACCGCCAAAAAAAGAAATATTACCGCATGAAAAATGGCGAATTTTTGCAGCTTTCGGGCGGCGGCCTGCAGGCGCTTGACAGTCTGACTGCGGATCTGGGACTGACAAAGAGTGAATTTCAGGCGGGGGAGGCGAAGATACCTGCCTACCGTGCTTTTTATCTGGACAGTCTCTCGGGCGACGGCAGGATGAAACTGTTTCAGCGGGATGAAGCCTACGGGATGATGGTGCGCGATCTAAAAACGGCGCAGAGTGTCAGCTATGCGGTTCCGGCGGTGCTGGAAAAGACGCTGAGCCTCTTCCGCACGGACAAGAAGAACCATGGGCGTGCGGTGTTTAAGCGGAGGGTGATGGAGATGGAGAAGTGAGAGGAAAGCCCCCTTGTCACCTCCGCAGAGGCGAAATCTTCCTGCAATGAAAGATTGTCTGCTTTTTCAGACTGCCAAAGTTGATTTCTTTATCATACTGGTAAAAAGAGCAGCTTCCAGAGGGCAATGAAAACGGACGAAGTCCGCGATCGCCCTCTGGACTCCTTCGGCGGTCGCCTCCCATGTTGCTTGAACTGTATTGGGAGCTTTTTAGTTACTGGCAGGGACGCTTCGCTGCCTGCACCTTTGTTGGGCGCGTTTTGCATACTGGTCGCCCGCGGAACGGTTGGGGCGTTGCCCCAAACCCCACAAGGGGCGCCGCCCCTTGACCCTGCAAGGGGGATCCCCCCCTTGACCCCTCCGCGCGATTCAGTTAGTCTCTCTACCATGCTCCTTCCGCGTGTTTATCCTCTTTTATCCTCCTATCCCTAACCTAAAACCGCGCGGTCTGCGTTTTTCGCACAGACCGCGCGGTTCATTTTATCCCATCACCAGCGCATATAAAGTTCGCCATTCTCGTTCACGTCGATGGTCAGCGTATCGCCCGGCTTCACATCCGCGGCAATAATATGCTTTGCCACCAGCGTCTCAATCTTCGACTGAATGAACCGCTTCAGCGGACGCGCACCGTAGACCGGGTCAAAGCCCTGATCAATCACGGCATTCATCGCCGCATCCGTCAGCTCTACCTTCAGCTGACGATCTGCCAGACGCTTGTTCAGGCTGTCCAGCATCAGCAGCACAATCTTGCTGATTTGCTCCTTCGTCAGCGGCTTGTAGTACACAATCTCGTCAATACGGTTCAGGAACTCCGGACGGAAGTGCGTCTTCAGCAGCGCATCGACCTGCGCGCGCGCTTCGGGCGTAATGTCGTCGTTCGCGATGCCGTTCAGGATGTACTCGCTGCCGAGGTTGCTCGTCATGATGAGGATGGTGTTCTTGAAGTCAACCGTGCGCCCCTGACTGTCGGTGATACGGCCGTCATCGAGGACTTGCAGCAGGACGTTGAACACATCCGGGTGCGCCTTCTCCACTTCGTCGAACAGCACGACGGAGTACGGATGGCGGCGGACGGCTTCGGTCAGCTGACCGCCCTCCTCGTAGCCGACGTAGCCGGGCGGCGAACCGACCAGCCGCGAGGTCGTGTGCTTCTCCATATACTCGCTCATGTCGATACGCACCATGTTCTTCTCGTCGTCAAACAGCGCCTGCGCAAGGGCTTTTGCCAGCTCGGTCTTGCCGACGCCGGTCGGGCCAAGGAACAGGAAGCTGCCCAGCGGACGGTTCGGGTCTTGGATGCCCGCACGAGAGCGCAGGATGGCTTCGCTCACGCGTTTGACAGCTTCATCCTGCCCAATGACGCGCTGATGCAATGTGTCTTCGAGGTGGAGCAGCTTCTCGCGTTCGCCTTCCATCAGCTTCGCCACCGGGATGCCCGTCCAGCGGCCGACGATTCGGGCGATTTCCTCCTCCGTCACCTTGTCGCGCAGCAGGCTGTCCTCGCCCTTGGACTTCTCGGCGATGGCTTCCTCCGCCGCCAGTTCCTTCTTGAGCTTCGGCAGCTCGCCGTACTTCAGTTCTGCCGCCTTGTTCAGGTCATACTGACGCTCGGCGCGCTCCATTTCGGCGTTCACGCGTTCGATTTCCTCGCGCAGCTTGTTCACCTTCGTGATGGCGTTCTTTTCGCTTTCCCACTTCGCCTTCATCTGGTTGAACTCGTCGCGCTGCTCCGCCAGCTCCTTCTGCACCTCTGCCAGACGCGCCTTGGTCAGCTCGTCGTCGTCCTTCTTCAGCGCCGCTTCCTCGATTTCCAGCTGCATGATGTGGCGGTTGATGTCGTCCATTTCTGTCGGCATGGAGTCGATTTCGGTACGAATCATGGCACACGCTTCATCCACAAGGTCAATCGCCTTGTCGGGCAGGAAGCGGTCGGTGATATAGCGGTTGGAGAGGGTCGCGGCGGCAATCAGGGCGTTGTCCTGAATCTTCACGCCGTGGAACACTTCGTAGCGTTCCTTGAGACCGCGCAGGATGGCAATCGTGTCTTCAACAGACGGCTCGCCCACCATGACCGGCTGGAAACGGCGCTCCAAAGCGGCGTCCTTCTCGATATACTGGCGGTATTCATTCAGCGTCGTCGCACCGATGCAGTGCAGCTCGCCGCGCGCCAGCATCGGCTTCAAGAGGTTGCCAGCGTCCATTGCGCCGTCCGCCTTGCCTGCGCCGACAATCGTGTGCAGCTCATCAATGAACAGCAGGATGCGCCCTTCGCTGCGCTTGATTTCCGCAAGCACCGCCTTCAAGCGCTCCTCGAACTCGCCGCGGAACTTCGCGCCGGCAATCAGGCTGCCCATATCCAGCGAGAAAATCGTCTTGTCCTTCAGCGAATCCGGCACGTCACCGCGCACGATTCGCTGCGCCAGCCCTTCGGCGATAGCGGTTTTGCCGACGCCCGGTTCGCCGATCAGCACCGGGTTATTCTTCGTCTTACGGCTCAAAATACGGATGACGTTGCGGATTTCGCTGTCACGGCCGATAACCGGGTCGAGCTTGTGCTGCCGCGCCATCTCCACAAGGTCAGAGCCGTACTTCTTCAGCGCGTCATACGTTTCCTCCGGGTTGTCGGTGGTTACGCGGGTTGCGCCGCGGACGGCAGAAAGCTCCTTCAGGAACTTCTGCTCGTCGTAGCCCATGCGGGTCAGAATTTCCTTGACGTGGGCGTTCGGCTTCGACGCGATGCCGAGGAAAACATGCTCAACGGAGAGGTACTCGTCCTTCATCTGCTTGGCGCGGTTTTCCGCCTCCAGCAGGGCTTTCTCGAAGTCCGGAGAAATATAAACCTTGTCTGCCTCGCGGCCGGGGCCAGACACACGCGGAATCCGGGACAGCGCATCATTCAGCGCCGCACGGAAAGCATCCACGCTGATGCCGCACCGGGTCAGCAGCTGCGGGATGAGCGCCTTCGCATCTTCCGTCAGGGAGAGCAGCATATGCTCCTCATCCACCTGCATGTGCTGATATTCCACCGCGATTTGTTGGGCGCGCTGGAGAGCTTCCATCGTTTTCTGGGTGAACTGGTTCGTGTTCATAACCAAACCTCCTTCCGAGGGTTTGACTTTCTTTGACTTTCGTCAGACTCTATTGTATTCATTTTCTCCTGTTTGTCAAGAGGTTTTTTGAAAACTTTTTGTGAACAAATGAGAGGAATGAGGTCATCAGTATTCCGTGCTGAGCAGAAAATCCGCAATGTGCATGGTGCGGATGCCCTGATAGTTGCCGCC
>ERZ772897.2589-NODE-2589-length-15340-cov-8.341708_pt1 | contig 15340 bp, 6 predicted proteins | sample MGYA00512125_ERZ772897 | MGnify/ENA primary metagenome ERZ772897 (study PRJEB29015, sample SAMEA2737660) | human gut metagenome | biome: human gut; feature: human-associated habitat; material: faeces | place: China | collected 2012 ... | reverse complement strand
ACGTTTTCACAACGGAGATTCCCAGAAACGTGAAGGTACAGGAGAGCCAGGCCAACGCAGAGCCGACGATTCTGTACGACCCAAAAAGCAACAGCGCAAAGGCCTATATTGAATTTGCGAAGGAGGTATCCGGCTATGGCCGCGAAGAACAAGTTTTTGAACGCGATGAAGATGCCCTCAATCGATGATATGTTTTCCTCGGAGGCTGACAGGCAGCGGGAAAGCGGCGATTTGGTCACAGAGGTGCCGCTTTCCGAGCTGCATCCGTTCGTCGGGCATCCGTTTGAAGTGCGTGACGATGAGGATATGCAGAAGCTGGTGGACAGCATCCGGGAGAACGGTGTGCTCACCAACCTGACCGTGCGACGCCGCGCCGAGGGCGGGTACGAGATTATCAGCGGTCACCGGCGGTTCCATGCTGCACAGAGGGCCGGGCTGTATAAGGTCAAGGTTCAGGTGCGGGATATTGATGATGACCAGGCGATTATTGACATGGTCGATTCCAATATTCAGCGGGAGCATATCAGTCCAATGGAGAAGGCTCGAGCGTATGCAATGCGTTTAGAAGCCGTGAAGCATCAAGGACGTCGAACCGATTTAACTTCGGACCAAGTTGGTCCGAAGTTGACTGCCGCTGAAAAGGTCGCTGCCGGAGTAAGCGATACTCAAACACAGGTAAAGAGATATATTCGCCTCAACAACCTCGTCCCCGACCTGCAAAAGAAAGTCGACAACGGCAGCCTGAAGTTCAACCCCGCGGTTGAGCTTTCCTACCTTTCCCCCACCGAGCAGAATGATTTCCTCGATTACATTGAATCCCAATCCTGCTCGCCTTCGCTGTCGCAGGCACAGAAACTAAAAGCCGCCAGCAAGGACGGTGCGCTGGATCATGGCAAGCTGCTGGAAATTATGGACACTAAAAAGCCCAGTGTACCACCCCGTGATCCGATGTTGACCATAAGCGTCAGCAAAATTGCCCGCTACTTCCCCACCGGCTACACACAAGAACAGATGGTAGGAATCATCATGCAACTTCTGGAACGAAACTCCCGCCATCTTATGCTGGAAAAACAAACCAGTCTGGAGCGTTGAAATGGCAGAGTACAGATATTACCTGATCCCCGATTTCATGTCGCACGTCTTTCCGCAACAGTTTGAAGAACAAGCTCCTACTGAGTTCTTTTCCAATACAGCTGATTTGATGAAGCGCTACCAGCAGTTGAGAGAAATGCCCTACAACAACGAGTACACCTGGAACGAGCGCACCAATCTTCCCTACCCGCGCCTGACTGTTGGAATTGACCGCCGTGACCCGGATGGTGCAGTAACCATCATGCAGGTACGGAACGGTGTCAACTACCTGTGTGATGACTACCGCGGCCCCTTTGCAGATCGCAATGACAAGCAGCTCATTGAAATGGCAAAGCAGCTTGTGACGGCAGTTGGCGTAGATCGTATCCGGCCTCACTACTACACGGAAGAAAATGGTCACACAAAGGTACATGTTGGCAAAGACATCCACATAACCGAGTGGGCCAATGCACCGGAGCTTTGCAGCGCACTTCGATTTTCACGGTTTCTGAACCGTGATGGGCAGCAATTGTTTCAGGTGCGCAACGGTCAGCGCATCATTGAAAACTACGCAGATAGTTCACAGCTGGTGAAAGATGTGCAGACAGTTGACGATACGCACTTTTACGTAGGTAGTCGTTTCTGCCACATCCAGCAGTATGCAAATCAGTGCTTCAAAAGAGGCTGTTATGTGGAACCGGAGCATCCGCAGCCGGGTGATAAGTTAGACAGACTGCTGATATATCAAATTCCACATTACACTTGCGAATATCGCTTTACGGATTATGACTACGCCCAGAACAAGCTGAAGGCCACCGATTACCGCTGTGCCTATGTGGCCAACATGCCCCGGGACTACACACCGGACAAGTGCTTCCGGGATTTTAATTATGATGACCGCCCCCGCGCCAGCAGTATGCCGTCCCTGTCCGTCAGTGACCTGATCGTCATGGAGCGCCGTGATAAAGCCGAAGCCCTGTATGTGGATGCCGTTGGCTTTAAGGATGTAAGCCGACTGTTGCCGGAGCTTCATGATATGGAAGTTGAGCGACAGGAGCACAATTTAGATGAATTAGAAAGGTAGGTGTCAGGATGCCGAAACCGCAGGATATATTTCAGCTGGCTCGGCAGGAGGCCGTGCGGGTCACAGCATCGCCGCAGGCGTGGCAGAGCTTTTTGTACACTGCCGCCCACAACTATCACACCACCTATCTGAACCAGCTTTTGATTCACGCCCAGCGGCCCGACGCCGCGGCCTGCGCCAGCATGGAGTACTGGAACAAGCAGGCAAACCGGCTGGTCATGCGCGGCAGCAGAAGTATTACCGTGCTGCAGCGCCGACAGGGCGTGGCGGTGACAAAGCCGGTCTTTGCCATCGGTGATACCACACTATTGAGCCAGACTCGCACCGGCGGGCCGTGGGAAGTCACGGACACAACGCGCCCGCTGCTTCTGCAAGGCAAATCCGATGACTGGCTGGCGGCGCAGGCGCAAGAGGGTGTTTCCAACGATGCAGATCGTGCCCGCCGTATGCTGGAACGCAATGTGGCGGACAGCACTCTGCAATGGGCGCAGCCTGACGAGCAGATGCAGCTCTTGCAGGCACTGGTCACGCAGAGTGCTGTCTATATGGCACGGCTGCGAATCGGGCTGCCGGTGCGGGATGAGGATTTCCCGGTATTTCAAAGCGTCAGCCAGTTCGACACCTATCAGATTTCACTCTGCTTGGGTGGCTATGTACAGGCAGCCGCAGAGCCGATGCTGGATGCCATTGGGCGCGAGGCGCTGCGATTAAACCGCGACAGCATTGCAATATCACACGAACCAGTTCATAATGAAAGCACACGAATACAATTGAACAGCCGAGAGGAGGCCGTTACTTATGACGTACACGAAGAACCGCGAAGGCTACCTGATTCCGAGCCTTTCCCTGCCGAACCAGCCGAACCCCTACCTGAACCGCTACGCGAGGCTGCGTCTGAAATATCTGGAGCAGAACGAGCCGACGCTCTGCGACCAGCTGATGCTGGAGGGCACGCTGCTGACGAGCTGCAGCCGAATCGGACGGACAGCACAGCGGATGGTGGACAAGACCCTGCGCGCGCTGATGCAGATCACCCAATTGCCGGACCGCAAAACGAACCCGCTGGGCTGGACGCAAATGGCCAACAGCCTGAAAAAGCAGGCGGAGGAGACAATCCTTCCGATGCTGTACGAAGTTTAACCGAAACACCCGCAAAGGCGGAGAGCAAGCAAGCGCTCTCCGCTTTTGCTTTGCCTGAATTTCCGCCCACGCTGCTGCCGCAGCTGCTGGCAGCGGAGACTTCTTCCCGAGCATCCAACGCCGAATATCTTACCTATTATAATAAGAACTCTCTGCTCATTGACCGGTTGCGCTTTGTGCGGGAAAGCTACAAGGATATTTTTACAGAGCTTTTGCTGGCCGATGATACCCGCGTGGGCTTTCACAGGCAGGACAACGGCCTGCTTGTGTGGCAGGGCGCGTATCTGACCCGCAGCGCGGAAACGCTGCTGTCGTGGCGTACCGTGGCCAATGCGCTGAACGACTTGATTGAACAGCATGAGCTGATTGCGGCCATCGACCCGAAGAAATTGCCGCAAGCAGAGGAACAGCTTTCCTTTGAGCTGCCTGACACTTCGCCGCCGAGTGCGGAAAATGACAGCTTGGAAAATGATGATTTTCTCCTCCCGGAAAAGCAGGAAACCGTCATTCGCTCCGCCCTGCCTGTTGCAGAGTACAATGCCCCGCAGATGGATGACGGCAGCGTTATCACAGACGAGGAAATCAACCTGGCTCTGGCAGCGGGCAGCAATTTTGAGAACAGCAAATTCCGCATCTATCAGCAGTTCACAACCACGCAGGGCAACCACGCCGCTTTTTTGAAGAAGGAATACGGCAGCGGTGGCCGGTCATGGGACTACCAAAGCGGTGCTCATGGCTGGGTGGACCATGGCCCTGCCGGATTGAAGCTGATTTTGACAAATGAAGAAGGCCGCTTTGAGCGCAGGCTGCCATGGCGGGCCGCAGCCAAGCGCATTGCCTATCTGATCGAGATGCAGCGCTTTTTGACGCCGCAGGAGTTGGAGCAGTATCCCGCATGGGCTGCCGAGCAGCGAAAACCCGCCAGTGCGGTGCGCGATGAACCCAGTACCGTGCCTGAAAACAGGCCCATATGCGCCGAGGGCAGCGTTGTCTATCTGGAGGATGACCACCGGTTCACGGTGGAGCGCATCGGGCAGTTTGACGTGCATCTGCGGGACGAGGAAGTCCCCCTGATCGGACGCGCCATCAGCCGGGAGGAGTTTCAGCGGCAGCTGGACGCCAACCCGCGCAACGGCGGCATGATGCTCTCCGAGCAGCAACACGAAGCCCTTGTGCAAGCGCAGACGGAACAAGCACTCTCCTACATTGAGGATTATCTCAAGGACGAATTTGAAATCACCGAGCCGGACTTTTCCGACCTGACACGAATCGATTTGGGCTATACCACTACCGAGGATGAGAAGCACGTCATTCAGGTGTATGCCGACTTGGAGCACTGCACCGTCACTAAGCTGGTGGACGATATTCTCTACGCGCAGGAACGGTATGGCTCGCTCGATGATCTGAACCAGGCGTTGCTCTCCAATCTCGATTTTGACAGCCTCATGGAAATAGACCTCGACGAGGTGGAAGAACATGAGCCGCTGGAAAATGTCTTTCTCACCGACGAGTCCGCCGCTCATGACCCCACCAACTATCTTGCACCCTACGAGCCGGAGATTCCCACAGGGGCAAAGGCCAAGTTTGCTGCGAACCTAAATGCAATTCGGACACTCAAGCAAATCGAGCAGCGCGGCACACCGGCCACAGAAGCCGAGCAGGATGTTCTGGTCGGGTATCTCGGGTGGGGCGGTCTGGCCGATGCCTTTGACCCCAACAAGGACAGCTGGCACAGCGAATATGAGCAGCTAAAGGCTCTGCTGACGCCGGAGGAATACGCCGCCGCGCAGGAATCCACGCTGACAGCGTTTTATACCCCGCCCGCCGTCATCCATGCCATGTACCGCGCGCTGACACGCATGGGCTGCGTGGGCGGCAACGTACTGGAGCCAAGCATGGGTGTGGGTGCATTCTTTGGGCACCGCAGCGGCAGCTTTGATACGAACAATGCAAAGCTCTACGGCGTCGAGCTGGACAGTGTATCGGGCCGCATCGCGCAGCAGTTATACCAGAAAGCAAAAATTCAAATCTGCGGCTACGAAAAGGCCGACCTGCCGGACAGCTTCTTTGATTTGGCTATCGGCAATGTGCCATTTGGGCAGTATCAGGTTACGGACCGTCAATATGACAAGCTGTATTTTCAAATTCACGATTACTTTCTAGCCAAGACCGTAGGCAAGCTCCGCGTCGGCGGCATTATGGCATTTATAACAACCTCCGGCACGATGGATAAAAAGTCCGAAAACGTGCGCCGGTATCTGGCTGCCCGATGTGACCTGATTGGCGCGGTGCGGCTGCCCAACAATACCTTTACCGCACAGGCCGGTACAACCGTCACCTCGGACATTCTGTTTCTGCAAAAGCGCGGGCGGGTCTTGGAGCAGGACGCGCCATGGATTCATGTAGGCGAGACTGCCAATGGCATTCCGCTGAACCGGTATTTCATCGACCATCCCGAGATGATCTGCGGCGAGATGCAGATGCTCAGCGGGCCCTACGGGCAGCGCCCCACCTGCGCACCGCTGGACAATGGCACATCTCTGGAAGGCCAACTTGACACAGCCCTTGCCAATTTGCAGACCGAGTACACGTTGGTGGATGACCGGGAGGACGCGCAGGAGGAAAGCGACACGCTCGACGCTGACCCAGACACGCGAAATTTCAGCTATGTTGTTAAAGACGACACAGTTTATTACCGCGAAAATTCCAAAATGCGTGCTGTGAAGGCCAGCACCACCGCGCTTACCCGCATCAAGGCGCTGGTTCCTCTGCGGGATACCTGCCGGGAGCTGATTCGGGCGCAACTGGACAATCTGCCCGATGAAACGATTGCCGCCTTGCAAGCGCAGCTAACCGCCCAGTATGATTCCTACCACGATACGTATGGGCTAATCAACAGCCGCGGCACGGCTTCGGCGTTCCGTGAGGATTCCGGGTATTTCCTGCTCTGCTCGCTGGAGGACATCGACAGCGAGGGCCATTACAGGGGCAAGACGGATATGTTCACGAAGCGGACCATCCGCCCGGCACAGGTGGTGGACCATGTGGACACCGCCGATGAAGCGCTGGTACTGAGCCTGACCGAGAAGGCCCGTGTAGACCTTGCCTACATGGCACGGGTTACGGGAAAATCGCAGGAGGAAATCATCCGTGATTTGACCGGCGTTATCTTCCGTGACCCGGAGCAATCCGAGCCGTTTTATCTGCCGGCTGACGAATATCTTTCCGGCAATGTGCGGCAAAAGCTGGCCGTTGCCCGGCTGGCTGCCGCGTCCGACCCGGACTATCAGGTCAATGTGAAGGCGCTGGAGCAGGTACAGCCGAAGGACCTCGACGCCAGCGAGATTGCGGTGCGGCTGGGTGCCACATGGATACCACCTGAATACATTCAGGATTTTCTCATGGAGCTGTTGGAGCCGCCGTTGTCTACACGGCTCTCCGTGAAGGTACTGTTTGCGTCGTTCACCAGTGAATGGAACATCACGAACAAGCGCTACGGCAACGGCAGCATCAAGGCAACCGTCACCTACGGTACAAATCGCAAGAATGCCTATGAAATCACAGAGGCTGCGCTGAACCTGCGGCCTGTGCAGGTGTTTGACACGATCACCGACGCAGAAGGAAACAAAAAAAGCGTGCTGAACCACGCCGCCACCGAGGCTGCCTACGCAAAGCAATGCTTGATAAAAGAAAAGTTTGAAGAATGGATTTTCAAGGAGCCGCAGCGGCGGCAATCGCTGGTAAGCCTGTACAACAGCAAATTCAATTGCATCCGCCCGCGTGAGTACGACGGCAGCAACCTGCGTTTTCCCGGCATGAACCCAGAAATTACGCTGCGGCCCCACCAGCGCAATGCCATTGCCCATGTGCTGTACGACAACAACGTACTGCTGGCACATGAGGTGGGGGCTGGGAAAACGTTCGAGATGGTCGCCAGTGCCATGGAAAAAAAACGTTTGGGTCTTTGCAATAAAACGCTGATCGTAGTGCCCAACCATTTGACCGAGCAGATGGCGTCCGAGGCGCTGTTGCTCTATCCCAACGCGGAAATTTTGGTAGCGCGCAAGACGGATTTTGAAAAGGCCAACCGCAAAAAATTCTGCGCCCGCATTGCTACCGGCAATTTTGACATCATTGTGATCGGGCACAGCCAGTTTGAAAAGATACCGCTTTCCGATGAACGGCAGAAAATGTACCTGCAAAAGCAAATCGACGATGTAGTGGCACAGACCGCTGCATTGAAGGCCCAGCGCGCCGAGAATTTCACCATCAAGCAGATGGAGCGCATGAAAAAGCAGCTGCAACGGAAGCTGGACAAGCTCAACGACCAGAGCCGCAAGGATGACGTCATCACCTTTGAGGAGCTGGGCGTGGACAGCCTGATGGTGGACGAGGCGCACTATTTCAAGAATGCGATGGTCACCACCAAGATGACCCGCGTGGCCGGTATCTCTCAGACCGAAAGCCAAAAGGCCAGCGACATGTATATGAAGTGCATGTACATGGACGAGCTGACCGGCGGGCACGGCATTGTCTTTGCCACCGGCACGCCGATTTCCAACTCGATGACCGAGATGTACATCATGATGAGGTATCTGCAATACGAGCTTTTGGAGCAGGAAGGCCTGCTGAACTTTGATGCGTGGGCCTCTACGTTTGGCGAGAGCGTTACCGCGATTGAGCTGGCCCCCGAGGGCAACGGCTACCGTTCCAAAACACGGTTTGCAAAGTTCTACAATCTGCCCGAGCTTATGAATATGTTCAAGCAGTGTGCCGACATTCAGACCGCCGATATGCTGAAGCTTCCGGTCCCCGAAATTACGGGCGGCAAGCCTACGATTGTGAAGCTGCCGCCCAGCGAGCTGCAGCGCCAGATGGTGGCGGCGCTGGGTGAGCGGGCCGAGGCGGTGCGCAATCGTCTGGTTGCCCCGAACGAGGACAACATGCTGCGCATCACGAACGATGGCCGAAAGCTGGCGCTGGATCAACGGTTGATGAACCCACTTCTGCCTGATGACCCAGACAGCAAGGCGAATGCCTGCGTGGAGCGGGTCTTTACCATTTGGGAAAAGACAAAGGCGCAGCGCTCCACGCAGATGATCTTCTGCGATTTGAGCACGCCCCGCGCGGACGGCTTTGATGTGTACAACGATATTCGGGACAAGCTGGTTGCGCGCGGCATTCCCAAAGAGGAGGTACAGTTCATCCATGATGCCGATACGGAAGCCAAGAAGGCTGAGTTGTTCGGAAAAGTCCGCAGTGGTGCGGTTCGCGTGCTGATGGGCAGCACCCAGAAGATGGGCGCTGGCACCAACGTACAGACCCGGCTGTGCGCACTCCACCACTTAGATTGTCCGTGGCGGCCTGCCGACATTGCCCAGCGCAATGGACGCATGGTGCGACAGGGTAACATGAACAAAGAGGTTTCTATCTTTATTTATATAACCGAAGCTACATTTGACGCCTACAGCTATCAGTTGGTGGAGAACAAACAGAAGTTTATTTCGCAAATCATGACGTCGAAATCACCCGCCCGAAGCTGTGAAGATTTAGACGAGGCTGCGCTCTCCTACGCCGAGGTAAAGGCGCTGGCTGCCGGAAACCCGATGATCAAGGAAAAAATGGATTTAGATATTCAGGTTGCGCGGCTTCGCACGCTGAAGGCCGCCTACAACAGCCAGCACTACCGACTGGAGGACGCCGTGACCGGCACTTTTCCGCGGGAAATCCGCGGCACCGAATGCCGGATTCAGGCGTTTGAGAAGGATATGCAGACCGCCAAGGACAGTCAGAGCTATGACAAGGACGGAAAGCTGGTTTTCAGCATTGAGCTGGACGGCACGACCTACGACAAGCGCGAGGATGCCGGTAAGGCACTGCTCGGGCTGGTGGGTGCTGCCGTGCGGGCTGACCATCCGGTTTCGGTGGGACACTATGCGGGCTTTGAAGTCACCGTTGCCTATGTGCCGCTCTCCAAGGTGTTTGTGGCGCATCTGGTCGGTCAGTCCACCCATACCACAGAGCTGGGCAGCGACGCTGCCGGTAATATGGTTCGCCTGCAAAACGTTGTCGCTGCCCTGCCGCAGGAGATCAGCGGTCTGCGCAACAATCTACAACAGCTGCGCGTCCAGCTGGACAGCGCCAAAGAGGAACTGCAGCAGCCCTTTCTGCAGGAGCAGGAGCTTAACGACAAGAGCGCGCGCCTGGCCGAGCTGGATGCCCTGCTGAATGTGGGCAATGATGCCCCGGTTTTGGAGGGTGAGGCTGAGGTCGTAAACGAGGATGATTCTGTGCGAACGCCTAGAGAGGAAAACGAACTGGAACGCTGAAATCGACAGCCTTGCATTATTTCGCAGACCATGTATCATAGAGGTAGGAGGTGGCCATTATGCCCATTCAACGTAAAAATCTGTTCCTTACCTGGGGTATCCGCATTAGTCTCGTGCCTGTCATTCTGGTACTTCTTGCACTGGGCCTGATTGCAATCGTGCTGTTTGCTATCTGCGGAGTTTGCGGCAGGTTTTTGGCGGCACTGGGCGGTCTGGCTGCTCTGTTGGCGCTATTTGACAAATGCTATCAGGAGGCAGTTATGGCGTTCCTGCTCAGCCCTTACGGCGCGCCGCAGGTGCTGTTCTGGCTGGGCAGAAAGCTGCTCGAGTTTGCTGGTAGTCTGTATGATTTATACTACTGATTGGAGAAATTTTTAATATGAAAAAATGTCTGTTATCCATTCTTTTAGCTACCGTCCTGCTCTGCGCCTGCGCACAGCAGACCGATAACACCTTGCAAATGCCGGAAAGCAGTACGCTGGTAGAACTTACCAATACTACTGAAGAGACTGCCATTAAGACACCTGCGCCGCTTGCCACGGAAAGCCCGGCACCAGCGTCTACACAGACTCCAGAACCGACTGCCACACCGGCACCGACCGAAATTCCCATACCGGAACCTACTGCAGCGCCTACCGAAGCGCCGGCAACAGAATCAGCTGTAACAGCAAGTCAGCCTGCACAGATCAGCATGAGCTACGGTGCTGTCCCCTTTGACCTGGCAGCAGGCTCCGAGGAATGGTGGAGTATCGACAGCTCGGACAGTGCCTATTGGGCGGTACAGGAAAACATCAATGCTATGCGCGCAGCAGCTGGTCTTTCCCCTTTGACGATGGACAGTGGCCTGAGTACTGCCGCCGATGCACGCTGTGAGAGCTTTGTGGCAGGTGGTCCCTTTGACCACAGCGGCATGACGACCCGCAGTGAGATTTGCGCCGCAGGTCCGATTGGCTCGGCCAGCAGCGTTTGCACCTACTGGCAGGGCAGCCCTGCCCACTATGCCAATATTATGGAGCCCAGCTTCACCAGCATGGGTGTGGGCTGCTGGTTTTGCAGCACCGCCGAAGGCCAGTACACTTACTGGACCGTAACCTTTCAGTGATTGGAGAATGGATATGAAAAAGCAAAACTCCCTGTATCGGATGACTACATCCGAAATGCAGATCATGACCTATCTTTGGGATTCCAAGGAGCCAGCCATCGCCAGTCAGATCGTTTCCGATTTGATCCCGACCCAGAACTGCACCTGGAAGCCACGTTCGGTCTTTACGATTCTGAAAAGCCTTTCAGAGAAAGACCTGATTCACGATGTTGGGTACGTGAGAACCGGCAAGACCTACTCCCGCAAGTTTGCCCCCAAGGTGAGCCGCGCAGAATACCTGGCTATGCAGGTCATGAACGAGCTGCCGGACCAGGAACTGCCGGAATTTTTGGAGTTCTTTCAGGGGAAGGTCGGTTGAGCGTTACAGGTAAATCAAACTCTCAAGTGTCTGCTGTTTGTTCGGCAGGCACTTTTTTATATAGATAAAATTTAACAGCGGAAGGAAGTATGTTCAATGAATTGCAAATTTAAGCTCAAGCAGCGCGTAGTGGCCTTGTGTATGGCGGCTATGATGTGCTGCTCCCTGTTCCCAGCTGGGGTGTTTGCGGAGGCTCCGAGGGCTGATGCAGATGGCACGCTCATCATGGAACAGGAGAAAGAGGCCGTCACAGATGACAGCCATCAGACCGAGGCAAGCGACCCGGACCCGGGTGAAGAAAGCACGCCCAAAAGCAGCGAAGCTGACGCAACATCCCAAAGCGCCGACGAGGATGCGCCGGTGGAGACATCCACCGACTATACCTTCGACGGCGCTGTTTTGTACACAGACTTACCGGATGCACCGACTGGTTCCTATATGGGCAGCCAGGGACTGCCCGTTGCCACAGGTGAAACAAAAATCGGCATTTCCGCCTGGCCGAATGACCGGTTGGAAGAAAGTACGGACAGTTACCTGAGTGCGGACACCCTGAACAGCGACGACCTGACGCTGACGGCTCCGTTGCTGGAGGGTACCGACTATGCCGTTGCGCCCATTCTGGCACAGGTGGAATACCCTGCAGACGGCAGTAGTTTGGATGTGGTGCTTCCCAACGAGGTGACTGTGCTGGACTTCTACAGTGTTCCTGCCGATGAGACTACGCGCAGCAGCCTTATGCACAGCGAGTATACGGAAACATCCGCCGCGGTCATGGGGCTGTATGTTCAGGCAGATGCCGACTTTTCCGCACAGCTTGTCTACACTGCCCCGGATGGCAGTACGCTGACGAAAGCGCTGCACGTTGTAATTGACCGCAGCCGCACCATGGCCGCACCGTTCGCAGAAACTACAGACGTTGCCGCCTACGCCGAGCGTCCCACGCCTGCCGTTACCAGCGGTAAAATCACCAAGGTCGAGAAGGTCAATGGCACATGGCTGATCTGGTTCAATGGCGAGGAAGCCTACTGCTGCACTCACGGTGCCAACGGCCAGCCCAAAGGCTGTCCGCCGTACACTTATACGAACACTTCACTGGTCAGTGCGGATCAGTGCATTCCCGGTGACCACTATGGCAACCAATACCGTATCTGGGGCGGTCTGGACCAGCTTTCTATGGACTTGCTGCCCGATACGCCCGTCGCTTTTTCCGCAGAAGATGCTGAAAGTATCTCTCTTTTGGATTTTTGCCGCACGATTTATGATGATACCCAGATGTGGCTGATTGAAAAGTATCCCGAGAGCACTGCTGCAAAAATCTATCTGGAATCTGCGCAGGCCCTGCTGGACGGCGCTGTTGCCTATGCAAAGCCCCGCGGCTACTATACCTACATTTATACCCCTGCGCGCAGCGGCTGGCAGACCGTTGCCCTGATTGGCCCTGAAATCAGTGAGGAGGAAACGGAAGAGCCGAAGCCTGTCGTACAGGAGTATTATGCCAGTTGGGAAGCCCCTGCACAGTCCGCCAGCGGCATCGTGGATCTGACCTATGGTATCACCACAGATAAGATCCAGCTGAAAACGCTGGAGAAGGTGGACGGTGCCACGATTGAAATCGAGCCTATCACCAAGTCCGGCACGATTGACGGCGGCAGCTGGAGCATTTTCCCTGCCGGTGTGCAGACTGTCACCACAAGCGGCCACACCAACGACGACAATTACCAGAATAACGGCGGTGCAGCATCTGCCAGCTGGTCTGTGCATTACACTGTATCCAAGACAGTAGATGGCCGTAGTGGCAGCGTCGGCCCCTACACTACGAAAGAAGCTGCAGACGCAGCCGCCAACAGCGAGCGCGATTCTGCGGTTGCCGCCATTCAGGCCGAAGCACAGAGCGCTGTAAATAATGCTATTGCCAGCGCGCAGGCGCAACTTGCATCTTTGCAGTTCCGTTATGACGAAGTCACCATCCCCTACGGTTTTGAATCCTACTGGGGCAGCAACGGCAGCCACCAGACCATTACAGTGCCGGCCAACTCCAACAATGCCTATGAGATGCGCAATGCTGAGTGGTCACTGCAGATCAACGTCAAAAAGACGGACAGTGAGACCGGCAACCAGATTGCAGGCGATGCCCGGTATGAAATCTACCAGTGGGACGTCGTGAACGGCAAATACCAGCCAACGGGTGGGTACAACACCTACAGCGTCCAGCGCCAGGGTGACGGCACCTATGCTGTCATCAACAACGCCGCCTATGCCAGCAATGACACGATGCGCCATACACTGTACTACACGCAGCGCAATGAGGGCAGGTTCATCGTTGTGGAGACGAAAGCGCCCGCGGGCTATTTCGGCGATTGGACTGACATTGACCACCCCGGCTCGGCGGGCACACCGCTGGGCAAGCGCGCCTACTATGTGGAAATTACGGCTGACAACAACAATGCTGTCCTGTGGCTGGGCAATGATGACTACAATGCCGACATTGCCACTGGCGATAAGGGCGGCACAAAGCTGGTGACCAGCGGCGGCGTAGAAACCACCGTCACCATCTATAACTCCCCCAAGGATGCCTCCCGGAGCTATACCACCGATGCCAGCGGCAAGGCTGCCAATGAGGACGGCTACACCACCACGACGGCGGACGGTATCATGAAAAATGACCGCACGCTGGGCGAAATCAGTATCTCTAAGGTTGATTTGGATGCACAGCGGTATGTGACAGGCGACGCTGCTCACGGCAATGCCGTGCTGGACGGCGCAGTGTACGACCTGTATGCCGCCGAGGATATTACCCACCCTGATGGTGTGACCGGCGTCGTGGACTATTCCAAAATCGTAGATGCCAATGGCAATCCTATCTGGCACACTACGATTCGTGACAACAGCGGGCAGTGGATCAGCGATTATCTGCCCGTGCTGAAAAAGGACAATCTGGTAGCCAGTGCCAAAATCGAGGATGGCTGGCTGACCTTCTCCAACCTGTACCTCGGTAAATATTATGTAGTAGAGCGCTCCACCGGCACGGTCATTCCGCTGCGTGAGGGCGCTCTTACTGTTTCCGGCACCTATCCTACGGTGGACAGCCGCACCAAGGCAGCTACCGGGCAGGTTGCCGCGCTGGCAGCCAGCAACGGGCAGTATACAGATTGGGTATACAAGAACCAGTTCAGCACCATCTCCAAGAGCAAGGCTCTGGACGGCACCTGGACCTACGATGCCTATTACCTTTCCTACGCGCCGGGGTATCTCTGCGATGAGCACAACTACTACATCACGCCCAGCTATGCAGACGAGGGCTGGTATGTGGAGAAAACCACCTTTGCCAATGACACAGCGGCCTACAACGGCAACTACCACATCCACAAGGACAACAGCCTGACCGAAAGTCAGGATCAGGTCGCCAAGGGCAACGTGGAAATCAGCAAGGTCGTCTCCTCCAGCGGTCAGTCCAATGGACTGGAGCTGGAAGGCGCAGGCTTCACCTTCTATCTGGTATCTGACCTGTCCAAGGTCGAGCAGTTTGACCAGACCCGCACCGGAAGCTACACACTGCAAAGCATTCTGAATGCCTACACCAACAAGGAATACGACAACGAGCACCCCAAGTGGGATTTCTCCGGTGAGACGCAAGCCATTGCCAAGACCTACGAGGTCAATGCCGACGAAATGGCCGCCTACAACAAAACGCTGACCGCGGCGGGCGACAACAAGAACGGCAAGGGTGATGGCTGGCAGCTCACGGGGCGTGCCAATGAGTATCAACTGGCCGAAATCTTCAGCAATGATTCCGGCAGCATTCGCGTGCAGGGGCTGCCCTACGCCACATACCTGGTCGTGGAGACGACCACTCCGCACGACCTGTTCCAGGCAGAGCCGTTCCTGGTCAGCATTGACCCCGAGCAGGACAACAACCCCTGGGGTGCGATGGCTACGCCGAAGGACAGTGTGATGAAAGCATCGGATTCCTATCAGAAATTTACGGTACTGGATGAGGAGATTGAAGTGTATTTAAAAATCACGAAACTCGATACGGAAACCGGCAAACCGGTCCTGCTGCCGAACACAGCCTTCCAGATCTACTGGCTGGATGACAACGGCAACTATCGGCTGGAAAACGGGAAGCCCAAGCTGGTCACGATGACGGACACGGTAAACGGGCATCTGACCAAGAACGTGGATACCTTCTACACCAACGAAGAAGGTATCCTGACCCTGCCCGAAAAGCTGCCGCTGGGCAAATACCGCATTGTGGA
>ERZ772897.2575-NODE-2575-length-15404-cov-2.921624_pt1 | contig 15404 bp, 20 predicted proteins | sample MGYA00512125_ERZ772897 | MGnify/ENA primary metagenome ERZ772897 (study PRJEB29015, sample SAMEA2737660) | human gut metagenome | biome: human gut; feature: human-associated habitat; material: faeces | place: China | collected 2012 ... | reverse complement strand
TCATTGTCGTTGTTGTTGAAATTTTTATTATTCATATCAATGTCTATTTAGGTTTGAAAATTTGTTTGCTTAGAATCTTATTCCTCGATTCTTTTTCTTCTTGTCCTTCTTTTGTTTCTGCCAAGAAGGTACTTGTTCATCCTCTGATGGAGCATCCGATGGAATCAGTAGGCCCAATCCATTGTTCTCAATAAGGTTATCCATAACGCTGTAATTTTGCTCAACTTCTTGCCTTATAGGTCGCTGTTTAGGCTCAATTTCTGTCTGTTGTTTCGGCATATCCCAACTTAATTGTGCGTTTAGTTTAGAATAACTGAACTGTCTGCTCACATCGGAAGCCTTGAAAGTGTAATCGTCTTTGGTGAAACTCAAGCCCTCATTCTTACCCGTTCTTCGGTTAATCTTGAAGGTCATTCCAATGCCTTGCTTTTGGAGTTGGTTGCCTAAATCCCACCAAGTACGGCTTCGTTTCAAAGCAGCCTTGACAGCATTGTGAATCTCATACTTCACCCGTTCAGGATCGTGAAGTTTCTTCACATTGGTTTTGCTCTTATCCTCCGCGTATGTCAATCCATACTTGTCTTTCAGCCTCTTCGTGGCAATCTCATTACGCTTAAAATCGTTCTGCGAGGAGATTACTTTACCATCATAGTTGATGCGATTATAGACCAAATGACAATGCGGATTGTAGGTGTTATGATGCCTTACCAAGATGAATTGGGTATTCTTAATGCTCATCAATTCCATATACTCCAATGCGATTTTAGCCATAAAGTCATCGGTTAATCGTGGTGCATCTTCTCTCTTAAAACTGAGTGCTATATGTCCTAACGGTTGCTTAATTCTCAGATTTAAGTGGCATTGGCAGTTGAAACTGTCAATCATTTCCTTGTTTGTTCCGAGCAGTACACCGTCAGACGAAATGATTTCGGCGTTGTCTTTACCCATCACATAGCGTATGCATCCACCAAAGGATTTTCCTTTCTTGATTTTGCCTATCATCTGCGCCTCCTTTCTTCTGCTTTATAGTCGCTTAATACCTCCTTCAACTTGGCAAGTAATTCCATCACTATATTTTTTGTGCGATAGAATCCAGTCTGATGCGATAGCTTAGTTAGCTGGTTGAGGTTGTTTGCCATACCCGTAAGGTTACGGATTACGGCTGCATTCTCAGCCGAATGTTTGGCAACAATTCGGGCATCAAAGGCTGAATCTCGTATGTACTCGGCAAGCGTGCGGTTGGCATTCTTGCTCCTACGGCGTAACATCTCATAGTCGGGCTTTGAGAACTTCACCGTTACCGATTTCGTAAGTCGTTTCAGAGTGCTGACCTGCGGTCTTCCTCTGGGCTTTGTTTTGCTTGATTTTTTATTGTTCATCATCGTACTTTTTTATTCTGTTTTTGATTTTCAATTTGGCTTTTCACAATCTGCGACCATCGGGAGCTGATTGCCTCCACCTTGAGGGTGGAGCGAGGTTTTTCGGGTGCAATGGCGGCTCGTCCGACATTTTTCGGCATCCCGAAAGATAACCTCGCTACACCCCAAGACTGAGGTCTTGCTGCTTCCGCCGTCATTGGTGGTTTTCGATGGCTGAGAGTGCCTTTTTCAGTCGCTGATAATGGTACCGTGAGCGGTATATCGGTTGCTTCCGTTATTCCGTGCTTCCGACCTCTCGCACTCTCGGGTTCTCGCTTTATCGCAGGCTATCCGTCAGGTCAGCACTACAATTTTCTCCACTGCTCAAAGTCGGCATCGTAGGTGTCGAGGTGCTGACGGGCGATGTTCTCAAGCAAGCCAGAAACACTCATCTTGCGACCTCCGAGTTTGCGGACATAATCTTCAAGTCTGTCCCTTACCTCGCAACTGACGAATACAGGCTTGCGGTCGATAATAGTAGGGACTTTCAGATAAGCATTACGGTACTCCTCCAACGAGAGTTTACGTTGCTTACTGCTTACTCTGCGTTGGATGGTGGGTGGCTCCTCAGGAATGATTGAAACATCCATAATGGATTGTGGCTCGGCTACTGCCTCCTCATCAATTACAGAGTCGGCAATACGATTCTTGGGCGTGAAATCCTGCGATGCCATTTCAACACTCTTTTTAACTTCGGCATCTCTCGCTGCCGAGGGCGACACGCTTGGGCTAAACATTTCAGCCGAAGCGTTCTTTTCAATTGTTTTTGTTGTTCCCATTTGTTTATTTTTTAGGGTTTATACTCCGGTCTCAGTGCGCACATTGACCAATTGTCGTGAGCAAAGTAAGTGTGTATAGTTCGGCAGGTCAAGCAATTGGATACAGTTAGACAATTAAGTGTTGTTCTGCATTTTAATCAGGTAAACGAATAGTGCGGACTGCTCAAATTTTCCAATATTGGGAGTGATGAGAATTGCGGATAGATTTCTAAATTCGGGGAATTAAGGGCTTAATCTTGATAGTGGATAGACGGACTACCGAAACGTCGGGAGTTGGTCTATCAGCTATCCTGCAATTATAGAATTAGCGACTATTTGTTTCGGCTGTTCGGAGCAGAAGTTTGTCAGACGGATAGGCATCGGTCTGACAAACGACAATGAAGCGGACAAAATCCGAAACTGATAGCCACTTGAAATGTAAACTATGTGTGTAGATGTGATAACTATACTTGATTCTTGAGTAAAACTATTAATATAGGCTGTTAAAGTGCCACGAACTACGCCAGATACTGCAATAGGGTTGATGAATCATTGAGGTATGACAACTCCTATATTTCTTTGCACTCGGAAAACGAAATAACTGCGAAAAGAAAAATGATTGTAATGATGGATATGATAGGTTTTAGTGGGGCGATTTATCGCACCGAATATGCAATGATATGTCAGCCTATGACACGTATAGACACAGCCATTGCAGTATGCTTTTTACTGCTTTTATTTGCAGTGTGAGCAACGAAAATTAAGTGTAACTATAAATATTGACAACAATGAACATCATCAGTTTTGAAGAGAGAACCTTTGAGGGAATTGCTGCCAAGTTTGAGTACTTTGTGCAGCGAGTGGATAACCTTTGTCGCCGACACGGTGAGAAGAAAATTGACGAGTGGATGGATAACCACGATGTATGCCGAAAGCTGCGTATCAGTCCGAGGACATTGCAGACGCTTCGTGATAACGGGACGCTTGCATTCTGCAAGATTGGAAACAAAACCTACTATCGTCCCGAAGATGTTGAACGCATCATCAGGATTGTGGAGGATAGACGCAAGGAGGCCAAATGGCGAGGTAAAACCATTTAACAAATGAGTAAAGCAACAACAAATAATACTTAAAGCTTATGAATAATGAGATTCGAGAAAAAGACCATGAGTGGGTAAAGATGTTCCACTCAAGCATCGACAGACTATTGGTGTCTATTGAGAAATTGTTTGAGAGCCGACAGCCAGGTGCGTTCAACGATGAACTGCTGACCGATAAGGAGGTCGCACACATCTTGAAAGTGAGCCGAAGAACACTCCAGGATTACCGCAACAACGGAATATTGTCCTATATCCAGGTAGGTGGTAAAATCCTCTACCGCACCTCCGATGTGCAACGAACAATAATGAGTGGATTTAAGGAGGCATATAGGCTACGGGATAGTGGATAATCACTCCTTTGTCATAATCGGTTGCTTTTAATTGCTTATTCTATACCATAGGTTTAGTTTAGACGAATAAAAGCAACCGTATTTATTGTACTTATCAAGAAAAACACTATCTTTGCGGTTGAATTTAATCGATTATTATAAACTATGAGTTTAGAATATCAAAGTAAATTAAACCAACTGCTTATGTCAGGCAAGAAGAATGGACTCTTTTTCTCTGATTGGTTAAGGAAAAATGGTTATTCAGATCAGTTGATAAGAAAGTATCGACAATCTGGATGGCTTGCGACTTTAGATAAAGGGGTTATGTATCGTACAGGAGATTCATTATCTTCATTCGCAGCATTGTCTTGTTATAATGAACAGTTAAATAAAAAGGCGAGAGTGGCTGCACATTCTGCATTGGAACTTTTCGGCTTTAATCATTATGTTCCGATGGGAAAGCCCTTACTTATGGTAGCCCATCATAATTCCAATATACCCAAATGGATGACAAGTGATTCTTTTGACAAGAATTTCAAGCCATTTAGCACTAAAATGATTGATGTACCCCAAACAAGTACCTTACAGATAGAGGGTGTTGATGTTTTAGTATCTTCTCCAGAACAAGCTTTTATGGAATGCTTGCTTTTGGCTCCAGAACAATATAATTACATGGACTTATACTATATAATGGAGCAATTAACCTCATTGCGTGCTGATGTGGTGCAAACACTGCTTGAACATATAAAAAATCAGCGAATAAAAAGAGTTTTCCTATATATGGCCGAAAAAGCAGGGCATTATTGGTTCGACATGCTGAATATAGACAGAATAAATCTCGGCACATCCAAGCAGCAATTAGTAGAGAACGGAATATATATAAAGAAGTATAGAATTACAATACCTAAAGAATTGAACGAATATGAATGATATATACAAAAAACAAGTAGCCCTTTTGATACGCATTATGCCTTCAGTTTATCGTATCAAGGATTTTGCGGTTCACGGGGGAACAGCCATCAATCTGTTTCATAAGAATATGCCTCGTTACTCTGTGGATATTGACTTGACCTACATTCCAATACAGGAAAGAGAAGAGAGTTTGAAAACCATTAACGAACATCTAAAAACTCTTAAAGCTAATATAGAGAAGTCTGTTCCTGGCATTAAAGTCGTTCCGAAGTATGATGTTTGGAAATTGAAATGCACACTCAACGGAGCAACTGTTAAGATTGAGGTAAATGGCACGAAGAGAGGTCTAATCGGAGTGATTGAAGAAAAAATGTTGTGTGACAAGGCTCAACAAGAATTCAGTATGGCATGTAAAGCTCGTACTGTGTCATATTCACAATTATATGGTGGTAAGATAACTGCTGCATTGAGTCGCCAGCATCCACGAGATTTGTTTGATTGCAAGTATATGGAAATTTCATCTTTCGATGATGTGAAAGATGGTTTTATGTTATGCCTACTCGGTAGCGACAAACCCATTATTGAATCTTTGCAACCCAATAGCATTGACCAAGCTGACGCTTTAGAAAAGCAATTCAATGGAATGTCTGATGTCGAATTTAGTTATGCAGATTACGAAGAAGCGAGAACAAATCTGATTGCACAAGTCAATGCTGCATTAACAGAGGCAGATAAAGACTTTATTTTGTCATTTGAAGAAGGAACACCCGATTGGGGCAAGTGTTGTGCAGGGGACTTGAGCAACTACCCATCGGTTAAGTGGAAGTTGCAGAACATCATCAAACTAAAAGAGACCAACCCACAGAAGCACAAACAAGGTATTGAGCGATTGAAACAATTCTTTGGTAGATAATATTTTGTCTTATTTTACAAATTGATTACATATAATATGAGTTGGTATGAAAATCTATTGATAAATCCTCTTTACCTAATTATCTTGTTAGTCATTTTGACATTAATAGGGATATTCATTGTAAAGAATACATCAATATCGGATAAACAATGGCGGAAGTTTGATTTTTGGTGTTTAATCTTCGCATCCTTAGGTATATTTTGCATATTGAGTGATAACAGAGAATTCTTTTACACACGAGAGGCAAATATACGGAGCCACAGAATCAATACATTTGAATGGAGGGTAAATTGGGAATTAGATCCCAATATATATAATCGCACATTTAATACTACAATATATAGCCCCAAGGAGATTGAGTTAATTGATGAAGATTATAAAACTATGTATTCATGGATTCTTGTTAATAAAGACTCTATTTTAGAATGTATCAAAGAAAGGCGATATATTGATACTTTATCCTTTAAGTTACCAAATTTCAAAACAGGGAATCAGACATTCTTACCTCAAGAAATCGAAGAATTTAAACATATAATATCAGAGTATAACAATGTCTTGGATGAATATTACTATTATACAGAAGGGACTAATAGAAATTGGGTGGAGTTTCTATATGAGATTTTAGCTCCAATATTTTTAGTAATAAGTTTGTCCTATCAGTTTGTACGATGGTATTGGGAAGGACGCAAGCAAAAATGACAATAAAAAGGCTAAAGATTATTTTTCTGGAGGGAGTGCAGTTTACCGTCTGCCCCATTATTATGATTCCTTAAAAATAACCCTCCAAAGATAGAAACGGGAACAGCGTACATTTAGGCTATTTGATTAAATCCTATTTGTACGCTGTTCTTTTTCTGAGTTTATTACTTTTCCGTCAGTCGTTTGTTTCCGTTGCCGATAGCGTCCATTGTACAGACGTGAAAGGGGAAAGGTTTTCGGGCAGAATACTCTCCGTAGGAGGAAGATTCTGCTCGAAACGGCTTGCCGCTTGACCTTTTCACTTTCAGAAGAGTCTGTACTAACTTAATGGACTGCAACGGAAATAAGCGACTGACTATAAAAGTTTATTATTTTCTCAAAAAATCGTATATTTGCATACTCATTTGGCTGTATGAAGTACTAGATTTTATTGACTTGTCTGCGCTTACCAGCTTCACTGCGGATATTTTGACAATTATTTCATATGTTAAAAAGGAGGTAAGTATGGTAGCAATGTTAATTACAGGTGCAGTTGGTTTCGTGTAGGAGTTGCAAGTAAGCGACAAGACAAGAAAATACAATTTAGGAAAACGGCATAGAAACCATGGGGTTCGATTCCCCCTCCTGCACCAAAATGACGCTCCGCAGTGGGCGTCATTTTTAATTAGATAATAATTGTTTCAACTAATAGCATTAGTAACTCTGCAAATACATTCTATATTATCGTCATAGTGCCATCGATACTATTATCTTACCGTTATTGGTTGTTATTTCTTCATATTCTCCATCAATCTATCCATATCCTCCGAAATCTTATCATCAGTTACTTTTGCATAGCCTTGAGTTGTACGAATATTAGTATGTCCCATCATCTTGGCAATACTCTCCATCGGAACTCCTGCCGAGACAAGGAGCGTTCCGAATGTGTGCCTCGATTGATGGTAGGACAAGTTATGTTTGAATTGGTGTGCAAATCCCAATTCGTGTATCTCGAACCAAATCATATCCCTGCAAGGTAATGGAAATATCGGCTTGCTATCGTCTGTAGTATTGTACAGCGCAATAATCTGTTCGGCTATCGGGTGCAGTGGAATAAATGCCTCTACATCTGTTTTCTTACGGTAAGTTCTAATGTATTTGCGTCCTTCAGCAGTTGTTCCTATGTGATGCGGGTATAATCGTTGTACATCCACATACGCCAATCCACAAAAACAAGAGAAAATAAATGTTCGTCTTGCCAACTCCTGCAATGGATCAAGTTTTGGATGGTTCATAATATCCTGCAATTGACTTTTGCTTATATACATCAATTTCTTCGGAGGCTTTTTCTCATACTGGATATCGTCTATTGGATTGAAACGCAAGATGCCATTATCTACAGCCAAATAGACTAATCGCTTCAACCAACACAAACAATGGTTCCTGTATGATGGCTTATGCGAGTAGTTCATCTTCATATAGAGTACAAAGTTGTTACCAAACTCCTCTGTTATATCCGTAAATAGCATATCCTCTTTGCCCAACGAATTAATATACTCACGCAAATAGTGTTGATACATCTTTGACCCACGATAAGAGGATGTTGAGTCAATCTGTACGGAACGGATTTTAAGGTTTTCCCTTTCAACCTCACCGGCTTGCAATATGTATTTTGGAATATCTGAAACACCCGTAATGGCATTCTTTAGCAATTCGGCTGTAATGACGCCATTTGTTTTTAGCAGACTATTGTAAGTATCATCAATACGATTCTTATAGTCATTGAGCATACCATTGATTCTACTATTCTTTATTTCGCCTTTCTTACCGTTCCAGTCATCAGGACGGCAATAGAGTCCAGTAGATAATACAGTAGCCTTGCCATCAATGGTTACTCGGCACATAATGGCGGTTGTACCATCAGTCTTAATCTTGCTGCGATTGATATAATATAGTTGTTTATATGTACTTCTCATAATTCAAACTGTTCGTGGGTTATAAAACTAATGTCATATCACTTGTTGACTTGATGAATATATCCATATCATCGAATAACTTCTTAGGTGTTACCTTAGCATATAGTTGGGTTGTGGTAAGGTTTGTATGCCCAAGCATTTTGCTGATTGTTTCTATTGGAACACCTGCTTCGAGGGTAATTAGACTTCCGAAGGTATGACGCCCCATGTGATAGACCAAATCCGTCTTAATCCCTGCCAAATCCCGAAGTCCTTTCATATGTCTTCGCAGATTAGGGTGGTGTATCATTGGAAATAACTCTTTACGCTCATTTCTGCGATATTTCTCTATCAGAGCAATAGCTTCAGGCAATAGTTTTACTCGGCCTAAATGTTCATTTTTCTTACGCAGATATTTCAGCCATAATGCACCATTGTCATCAGTATAGATGTTATCGCCTGTTATTGAAACAGCATCGGCATACGGTACACCCGTATAGCAAGCAAATAAGAATAGATCCCTTGCAATATTATGCGTTACTCTTGATGCCGGAATTTCCAAATCTCGAATTTTCTCAAAGTCCTCACGACTCAATGCACGTGGTGCTTTCCTATTCTCTTTTGGAAGTTTGAAATTTACGAAATAGCGTTTCTCCGAATGACCTTCTTTGAAAGCCAGTCGACAAATCTTTTTGAGTATGGCCAGATAATGCCTTGCCGTATCAACAGCAAGACCTTTGTCGTTTAGAACATACTCCTGAAACTCATATGCCAAATGCTCATTTAACTGCCCGAAAGCTAAATCATCAACTTTAAAACGTTTTCTGATAAACTCACCAAGATATCTGCGAGTATAGATATAGGTTGACATAGATGACTTGGCGACATCGATACCGATTCTCGACAGCATATCCTCAATATGAATATCCAATCGTCTAAGCAGTGTCATTTGAGTTTCAACGCTACCTTGAAACGCTTCTTTGACTGCTGTTGCATCGAAATCAATCTTGCGTTCCAAAAGAGAATCAAATGCCGAGTTAATGGCAAGCAGCAACTTGTCAATCTTGGCATTGATTTCAACAGCCTCCTTGCTTTTGCCTTTGAGTCGGCTCTCGCGAGGATTCCATAGTTCGGGAGTACAGGACAGTTTGCTGCTGAACTGCGCCATTGTTCGGTTTACGGTAATTCGTCCCATGATGGGAGCCTTACCCGACTTGTCTAATCCGCTCCTTTTAAAGTAGAGCAACACCTTGAATTTTTCTACTTTCATACGCTTATATTTTTGGTTGCTAAGTTAGCCCATATATAAGCGTTCTTTACTATGCAAAATAATGACAATCAACGCAATGTGATGCTATCACAGATTATTTCGTTACCTATCGGTTTTTGGTAACAACAAAGCTAACGATTTGGTAACAGAACTCCTGCCCAAAACTGTGATTTCTTTCGTAGTGTTCACGATGAAAGAAAAACGCTTTTTGCTGTTTCCCAACCATTTATGTTTGCCTTATTCAATTCCGAAATCGTTTGCTTTACTACTTGCTTTCCATAGCTTCCGCCATACCTTTGCAACCCTTCAAGTAGAACTTGGAACAGATATTTACACCGTGCAGAACATGCTTGGACATGCCAACGTAACGACTACAGAGATTTACGCTCGACACGCAGATGCCAAATCCAAGGAAGCATCTCAGAAGCTATCTCTTAGTCTGTTAAAAAGTGTTTCGACAAATAAGAAATCAAGTGAAAATAAGAACTCAAATAAAGAGAACAAAATAATAACAAGTGAAAGAAAGGAAAACAAGAGAAAAGAAAACAACCTCACAAAATATTGAATATCAATATATTAAAATAGTTAACTACTTGCATTTTCTTATAGATTCTTTCGAATTATTCATGCATTTCTCCCTATTTTTGTGTAGTAATTCTTAAATAAATTGAAGTGATTATGAAAACAAAACATAGGGAGAAATTCTTTTTAATCATGGTCAGTAGCCTTACAACTTTGGCTATATTCTTTCCATATACGACATTTTGCGTTAATAATCAAGCTGGCTCAGACAACTCAGTCACAAACACGATTATTATAGAAATCATTATTATTTCCATCATAATAGCATTGTTATTTACACATATTAAAAGAAAAAATAAATCTCAAACAGCTGATGCAGATGCCTTGCCTATACCAGAAGAAGCAATCAGTCATTATCATGAAGTAAGAAAACAACGTGAAGATCAAGAGTATCAACTCAATCAGAAAAAATTTGCAGCTGTTTCTGCCTATGTGCAGCTTATGCTTTCTCCTTATATGAAAGAGTCTGATGTGAAAATAGTTTGTAATAATATAAAGTCTTGGATTACTAACGAGGATGCCGCTATTGTTTCAGTTAGTACGGATGGACGTCTTGGCTCAATTGATCTTCGCCATCTTGTCTGGAACATCGGTGAACGCTTTAACTGGAAAGGAGAAAAGCGGGCACTGTTTGCAAAAATGGTATTTCCCATTGAGCTCAGAGATATTGAAGTCTCAACAATCAGACGCAATCTTCGTCAACGTGGTACTTGCATTATAGACCTTGACATTCCTGAAAAAGGTGATTATAGATTCTCCTTTCAACTTATCTGAAATTACTTTCTATTACATTGAAATTATTCTGTATGATGTTATATCACCGTCAAATAAGCCGGTTCATTTGTGACATGAATTTTAAATATTTCAATTATGGATGTAAAAGAAGTAACATTTAATGACATGCCACAAGTAATTGGCAAAATATTCCAGAAAATAGAGCATGTTGAACAGATGCTCAATAATATGAAAGCCGAGCTCGACGATAAAAAAGACAACATCTCATCAGTAGACCACATTCCTATGACATTGGATGAAGCCTGTGAGTTCCTTCGTATGAAGAAATCTACTATGTACTATCATTTGTCCAAAGGAAACATTCCAGGAACTAAGAAAGGCAAAAACTACATTCTATATAAAGACGAGCTATTAAAATGGACAGAGTTGGGAAGGCTTGAAGTCGATTTAAGAACAGCCGAGGAGATAAATGAAGATTACCTTAAAACTATAAAGCGAAAACCGAATCGGAGAAAATAAACACAAGGAACAAAAGCACAATAGATAACGGATATCAGCCATTTACAGACATATTCATTATCATTATGCAAGCATAACATACACATTATAATATTTTTGCAAACTAGTGTGGGAGAATAATATAATATTTACATCGAAATAACTGCATAAAAACTGTCTGCAATTATATGCAGATAGTTATCAATTATCAAAATATAAACTTTATACAAGAAGAATTATGAGTAAGATGAAAAAATCCTCTCTGCTCTCTCTTTTTGTGTATTCAATGTCCGGAACATTGTACAAAACAAGAGACTGTTACGTCCATAAATGAACTTTGGACAATTTTTCGTGCTGCTTATGAGCAGTACCAGTTGGAAATTCTTAAAGATGAAAAGTTGTATGACCGGTACATAAACGATTTCATCAGTTATCACCTTCCTATCTTCTCTAACGTAGAAGAAGTAGTCCGTAATCATTTCCGAAATATCTTCTGTCTATACGAACTGCTTTCTACCAGAAAAGATTTGGTAGAAAAGTATTTTACCCGTACAGTCTTTGAGGAGGAAGACTTCAACGAAATGCTTTACTCGTTTAATCATTTAGATTGTAAGGTTACAAAATCTAAAATTCTAGCTTCATTTAATAAGGCCCAAATTCAACTAATTACACAATTTGCTAATGAATCAAATCTATTTGTAAATAGAGTTGATGAAAAGACTATAGACGACTTTTTCAAATGTAACCTTAATAATGGGTTGATTGTAACCAATATGGCAAGCATACTTCCATTGCTATATGAGCTTTCCAGACAAAAGATGATACCCTACAACTGGGTATCATTACTTGCTGATAACAAACTGCTTATACCTAAGAAAACTATGAAGTCTTCCACACGTATAGCAATCAGTAGCAGGTTAACAGAACTGAAAGACTCTGTTATTGATTTTCCAGGAAAGGCATACATAAACTTGGTGCAACAACTGAAAGAAATGATATAAAGTAAAGAAAGTACAACAACTGAAAGGAAATTCACCTAACACTCCTCCTAACGCTTTCATCTGTTAGGATAGGCTTCAGTTATTACTAAAATAATAGGGGTATTTTTACCGTCGAATCGATTCGTTCTCGGCGGTAAGCCTCTATTGTCTAATATAATAACTTTTAAAATATGGGAAGTAACAAACTTGAACTTAATATTCTTTTAAAAAGAATAGAACTTCTAGAAATGCAGGTCAAAGAGTTAAAAATAATGGAACCAGAAGTCTTCAATGAACGAATGAGCAGAATTGAAGATAAATTATTTTCTGTCAAAGAAATGTTGACTACTACAGAAGTTGCCGAATACCTAGGCGTGACACAATCCCAAATCTACAAACTCACAATGAATTTGGAGATACCTCATTTCAAACCAAAAGGGAAATTAATCTATTTTGACAGAAAAGAACTTCTAAGGTGGATGCGTAAAAACCATGTAGGGATAGTAAAACAGAAAAATGATAAATAGAAGATTACCATGAAAAAGAAAAAACATAATAAAACGGAGGTTTATACAGATGCTCAATTGACTGCTTTACTTAAAAAGTCAGAGGTTGTTATAAGTTCCTCAAAAAATGATAATAAGAAAGAACTAGGTCATGATAAGAAGGAAAAACAATAATGATAAGGAATGCTCAGTGGAAAGTTCTCTTGAAGTCGGAATGCTGAGCAAAAGTACATTCAACGATCAGGAACTTGACAACTACCTGAGACAAGGAGAAATAAAGGCATCTGAAAAGCCTCCTGTTCCACCACAAATTTTATGGGTTGGAGATTGTACCATAGCAACCTTTGGTAATTTCAGCGCATCCACCGGTAAAGCAAAGAGCAAGAAAACCTTTAATATTACAGCAATGGTTGCAGCAGCGGTAAACAATTCAACGGTTCTTAAATACCGGGCCAGTCTTCCTGATGGTAAACGCAAAATCCTCTATTTCGATACAGAACAAAGTAGGTTTCACTGCCACAATGTGATAGAACGCATCTACCGCCTTGCAGGATTGAGTCTGACAAAGGAAGATAAACGCATCAAGTTTTATGGGCTAAGGGAGTTCACTCCTACTCTCCGTATTGCCCTCATAGATTATGCTCTAAGAACATTTGAGGGTGTAGGATTGGTCATTATCGACGGCTTACGAGATCTCATGTATGACATCAACAATGCCAAAGAATCAACCGATGTGATGACTATGCTCATGGCCTGGACAAGCAAGTACAATCTTCACATCCATTGCGTGCTGCATCTTAACAAGAATGACAATAACACCAGAGGTCATATTGGTACCGAACTTGAAAACAAGGCTGAAACAGTTCTGATAATCAGCAAGAACAAACAGGATTCCAACATCAGTGAAGTCAGGCCTATGCACATGCGAGACAAGGAGTTTTCTTCATGGGCATTTCACATTGACGACAACTCTCTTCCCGTCTTGGATGATGGCTATCATATTACAGTAGTCAAACCCAAAGATAAGCCCTTGACATCTCTGCCAGATGACTTACATGCCAAAGTACTTCGCACTGTTTTTGAAGGTGAGAGCCCACAGAGGTATCTTGAACTGGTGAAAGCAATCAGCCAGGCTTACGCACAAGAAGGCTACAAGCGTGGGGACAATGCAGTTAAGGATATGCTTAAAATCTTCTGTGAGCGCAAACTGATTACCAAGGACAAAGACGGTTATCATTATCATCCTGCACTCCTGCCGTTAAAGTAAGTTTATGAGTTTAAGTTTAACAGGGTATATATATACTAAACTTATATAAGCCCAATTAGACATTATTGATATGCCATGACCATAGATGAAATAAAATCAGTCAGTATTGTACAGTTCCTTGAAACGGAAGGTTATCAGTTTGCCTATATCCATCGAGGTAATTATTGGTATCTATCTCCCTTTAGAGCAGAATCGTCTCCATCTTTCAATGTCAGTCCTACAAAAAATCTTTGGAATGACTTTGGGGCCAGCTCAGGAGGAAACATTATAAATCTTGTTCAGAAGATGCATCCTTCATGGAATAATCATCAAGTACTTACTTATCTTGAACAACAGATTAAGAACCATAACCTCAAATATGCTGAAGATTATGAAGCGATTGTCAAAGAACAACAAAGAAGAAATGCGTGGAATGAGAGCCATATAGCAGAAAAGGGTAATGAAAGAAAAAGTATTACTTTCATTGATCGTATTAGCAACCTCAGTCATCCCAATCTGAAAAGATATATTTTACAAAGACGTGTTGACTTCGAGGTTGCTCAGGAGTTCTGTAAGGAAATACATTATCATATCAACGATAAACATTACTATGCCATAGCCTTTGAAAATGTAGATGGTGGTATGGAAATCAGAAACAAATACTGCAAACGCAGTATCGGAAAGAAAACAATATCCGTAATAAAGCCCAACGGTGAATCACATTCAGAATGCTGCATATTTGAAGGTTTCTTTGATATGCTCACGTATGCAAGTATCAGAAAATGGATGATGGATATACAACTTTGTGTTGAAAACGACTGTGATTATATTGTTCTTAATTCAATTAGTAATATCAAAACAGCACTTCCATATCTTCAGAACTATAATGCAATCCACTGCTATCTTGATAATGATGCTGCCGGTGCAGCGACCATAAAGAAAATCAAGGATGAATATTCAGACAAGGTAATTGATGAATCCATCAGATACCGTAATTTTAAGGATCTGAATGATGTTATCAATGGAATAGTAAAGGAGTAACAAAAATAATAAGTCTGTTCTATTAGTTTAAGGAGGTTACCCACAGGAGAGCCTCCTTTTTTGTGATGTTTTTATTCTAATAGTATGATTTTTATCAGAATATCATACTTCTAAACAAATGTATGTTAATACTGAAATGCAAATCGGCATATTTTTATCGGAATACCATAAAACTCATTTCCTTTGTCATGTTACAGGAGCAAATTGGTTTTCAATTTTATCTTCTGAGTATAAAATATATTTATAATAACACATTAAAATCAGATTGAGAATGCCGGGATTTGTAATATTCGTATTGGTCCTCACCTTTGCTTATGTGGTTTACTTTTCAGTAATGATTACCCTTGACCTTCATAGTAAGAAAGACGAAAAGAAAACGGATGAAGAGACCTTTGATGTCAGCAGTATGGATAATGAAGAAGTGCCAGTTTCCGTGGAAGAACATAATGATAGTCCTGAAGGTAGTGATATGACATACACAGA
>ERZ772897.2571-NODE-2571-length-15428-cov-82.004879_pt1 | contig 15428 bp, 9 predicted proteins | sample MGYA00512125_ERZ772897 | MGnify/ENA primary metagenome ERZ772897 (study PRJEB29015, sample SAMEA2737660) | human gut metagenome | biome: human gut; feature: human-associated habitat; material: faeces | place: China | collected 2012 ... | reverse complement strand
CATGCCCACAGCTTTATCAGACGTCTGCCGAAGGGCTATGACACTGAAATCGGTGAGGACGGCGGCAGCCTGTCACAGGGACAGAAGCAGCTATTATGCATCACAAGAGTCATGCTCTGCTTACCGCCTATGCTGATATTGGATGAGGCTACATCATCGATTGATACACGTACAGAGATTAAGATTCAAAAGGCATTCCTTACCATGATGCAGGGCAGGACAAGCTTTATAGTGGCTCATCGTCTGTCTACCATCAGGGAAGCGGATATTATCCTTGTTATGAAAGACGGAAAGATTATAGAGCAGGGCAATCATGAGAGCCTGCTTGCAGCCAATGGATTTTATGCAAATCTCTACAATAGCCAGTTTGCATAGCATAGGGCTATGGAAATACGGGGCGTAAGCCGCCGGAGTGACTGCCGTACAGCATAGGAACTCTCTCGTTCGCTACGCTACTCTGCCAAGATACTGTACGAATTATGCTTTTAGGGCTTCTATGCCCGACAAAACCGTCGAAACGCGCCGTCCATGGCGCGATTCTCCTTGAGCTCCCATCCGTGGGAGCTCATTTTTGTGTATCGTGTGCATAATTCTACAGTAGCTAGGCAGCTTCGCTATGCGCTTACGAAAGAGCGCCTCTGCTGCAGGGCAGTCACTCCGGCGGCTTACGTCCCTTACGCTGTGGCTGAAATGGGGGAGGATGTATGCGCCCCCGCGGTATGTGCGCCGGTCGTCTTCCCGTATTATTGAAAAATACCAAGCAATCCACATCTATTGCGCAGCATCAGGAGCTACATACGAGTATGCATTGGACATCTTTGCAGCATTGTTTGTCAGAGTGACAGCCTCTCTGTAGTAGGCAACAACAGGAGTGCCCTTATCCACAGCGTTGAACAGCTGCTCTGCAAAAGCAGGTGGCACATTGATACATCCGTGTGAGCCTGAGGTTTTGTAAATTGTTCCTCCGAAGGTATCACGCCAGCTGGCATCATGGATACCTATATTGTAGGCAAACGGCATGAAATAGCTGACAGGAGAAGAGTATCCCTCGCCGACAAGAGTAGCATTTCTCTGCTTGTAAACAATCTTGTATACACCATCTACGGAACCATTCTGACGGGCGAGGTTACCTGATACGAAATCAGACTCCATCTGGAGAGCACCATCCTTGTAATACCACATGTGCTGCTTTGTGTAGTCAATCTCTATGTATGTATTACCTATGTCGTCAGCACCGCGATGGAGTGCTGTCTGCTCGTAAACAGGCTCTCTTTCCACGGGCTTGCCTCCCTCTAAATCAGAAAGAAGTTCAGCCTTTTCATTTTTCTTGCTGACTACCCATCCGTAGTCTCCACCACCTATTTCAATAGTGTCACCGGACGATGTCTTGAATGAGCGTTTGCGGCCGAAGGTATTGTACTTGGAAGCAAGCTGCTGGACATATTTAGTGACCTTGGCATCATCTATACTCACGCTGCCGTCATCTGAGATGCTTAGCATATCAAGGATTTTGGCTGAGTCAAGCTTCTCGTCGGCACCTTCAATTTTGTAAGTGACGGTTGAAGCAGTGTATTTGTCGAGGGCTTCTTTTTCATTTTTGATTGTATCGCTGTCCTTTGTGATTTCGGGAGCTTCATAACAGTCATCGCTTAAGGCAAGCTTTGGAAGCTCGTTGTCCAGGGCATCCTTTACTTCGGCAAGGATGCTGTCATATATCGGCTTGCAACCATTTTTCTCTTCAATCACATCGTATTTGCCGTCTTTTATCTCGATGTGGGCATCCTCAGGATTTTCAATGTAGTCATCACTGAAAATATCAAGAGCCTTGAGCTTTTCCGCCAAAGCGGCATCGTCATATTTGGACGAACCCTTTAGAGTATAGTTTTGAGCTTTGAAAAGACTGACAGGCCATGTAAAAGCATTCTGACTTTTTAGGATTTGCTCCTCGTCACCGTTTGAGACATATTCATAGGAAAAATCGGGTCCCTTAAGTGAGAAGCTGTTGCCTTTTCTATCAGTGATTGTGAGCAGATAGTCGCGGCTTAGGGCTGTATTTTTTTCTAATGCCTCTTTTGCAGTTTTCCCTGCGTATTTTACAGAGTTAATCTTTGTGTTGAACAGATAGTGGCTGCTAAAATAAAAGGCAAAGCCAAGATAAACAGCCAAAAGCACACCAAGTACGACGGCGCAGGTTATAAGCACTTTTTTCTTCATGTAAATCGACCTCCTTGGAGATATGCTGTTGCTGCCCACACCGGGGTGTAGGCGGCAGCTAAAATCAGTTACATTTGTGAAGATGTGACACATCCATATAGTCAGGCAGACCATCCTTGTAGGCTACAGCGGTTTCTCCCTGAATAAGTGGTTTTAAGTATTCGATAAGCTCAGGCTTCACATCATTGCCCGCATCATTGATCCACTCTCTTGGCACAGACTTGGCCTCGTTTGCGATATCCTTGATAGCAGAATATGTGTATTCCACCTGATAAGGATCATTTGAGATGCGCTTCAAGCATACCATTGATGCGGTCACACCCTCCGCTGCAATCATGACACCCTTTTTACCCTGAGCAAAAGATTCCTCGATATCGGTTAATGATGCAAGGTGTGAGGCACAGCGCTGGAGCACATTTACCTCTACAGAGCGCACCTTGACACCGATGTTTTCCTTTACGATGAACTCAAGAGCTTTTCCGGCACCGCTTAGCTGCTGGTGTCCGAACTGGTCACATGCGGCATTTGATGATGTAATGTATGAGCCGTCTGCGTCATGTATTCCTTCGGATACGGCAACTATCACATTGTTAGTGTGCGCAAGGGCTTCTTTTATATCGGCAACAAATTTGTCCTTGTCAAAATCCACCTCAGGCAGATATATGAACTGAGGCGCTGTATTGTACTCATTACGTGCGAGAGCGGAAGCGGCAGTGAGCCATCCTGCGTCACGTCCCATGATTTCAACAATTGTAACACTCTTAACAGCATAGATAAAGGTATCATGGGCTATCTCAAGCATGCTTGATGCGATATATTTGGCGGCAGAGCCAAAGCCCGGAGTGTGGTCTGTCATGCACAGATCATTGTCAATGGTTTTTGGAATCCCTATAATTTTCACATCACTGTTGATTTTTTTTGCATAATCGGATAACTTTAATACGGTATCCATCGAATCATTTCCACCGATGTAAAAGAAAGCTTTTATAGAAAGCTTATCGAACTGGTGGAAGATGTATACATATGGTGAATCATCATCCTTGTAATCAGGGAGTTTGTGGCGGCATGAGCCAAGATACATGGCAGGTGTGGTCTTAAGCTTTTCAAGATTAGCATCATCTGCAAAAATATCTGACAGATTGAGATAATTCTCATTTAAAATGCCGAGTATTCCGTTTACAGCGCCATAGCAGATATCGTATTTCTCAGAGCTTTTTACTCCTGCGATGACTCCTGCAAGGCTTGCGTTGATTGCAACAGTTGGGCCGCCTGACTGGGCGACGATACAGTTTGACTGATTCATTGTAATCTCCTTATTGTGTATTTTAACTATTCTCTTCTGTAAGAATAGTTATGATATAATTTTAAATGATTATTAAAGGCGCATGACATATGCTGCGCATAATCATATAGATTGTAGTATCAAACATTATTTTTAGCAAGGGTTAAAATGAAAAATATGAATAAATACGAAAATTGCTTATTGTGTCCCAGAAAATGTGGCACAAACAGAAGAACCGGACAAACAGGCGTATGTGGCGTTTCATCTGAAATAAAGGTGGCGCGAGCAGCACTTCATTATTGGGAGGAGCCATGCATATCAGGAAAAAGAGGAAGTGGGGCAGTTTTTTTCTCAGGTTGCAGCCTGCACTGCGTGTTCTGCCAGAACAGGGAGATTTCTGACGGAAAAGAGGGAAAGGTAATCAGTAAAGAGAGGCTGAGTGATATCTTTATGGAACTGGCGGGCAAAGGCGCAAATAATATCAATCTGGTCACACCGGGGCAGTATATCCCTGATATAGTGTGGGCGGTAAACGATGCAAAAAGCCGCGGCATGAAGCTTCCTATTATATACAATACGAGCGGATATGAAAATGTGACAGAGCTAAAGCTGCTTGAGGGTATAGTGGATGTGTATCTTCCGGATTTTAAAAATATGGACAGTACGCTTTCGGCAAGGTATTCAAGGGCAAAAGATTATCCGTCTGTCGCAAAGCAGGCGCTTTCAGAGATGGTCAGGCAGCAGCCGGATGTCGTGATTGACGATGCGACAGGACTCATACAAAAGGGAGTTATTGTGCGACAGCTTCTACTGCCGGGACATGTGAATGATGCAAAGGCTGTACTTAAGTACCTGTATGATACATATCATGATCACGTATATATAAGCATGATGAGCCAGTTTACGCCGATTGCACTAAAGGATTATCCTGAGATAAACCGCACAGTGACAAGGAGAGAGTATGAAAGGCTTGTTGACTATGCCCTCGAAATAGGAATCACGAATGCATTTATACAGGAAGGGGACGTGGCAAAGGACAGCTTTATCCCGGCATTTGACTGTGAGGGAGTATGATATTTACCGTTTTTCTTAATAAAATAGTAAGAATTGGCAGGCAAAAATGACTGGATTTTGTGACGCCGGTGTAGTACTATGGTTATGTGATATTTTTTAACTGTGAAGGTACTGAACAGTTACGATATTTTGTTATTACTCACATCCCGGTGTGACAGACGATAATATTTTTAATCACACAGGATACATTATTCAATAGAGGATACAGTGATGAAAAATATAGAAGAACAGCAGATAATAATTGAATGTCCGAATACTATCTTTCATCTATACATTGACAGTGAGGATGAGCTTTCAAAGGTTAAGGTGTTTATGAACAATATGAAGAATGTTGATTCGATAAGTCTGCATGATATATACAACTGGTGCAACAGACAGCATGTGCAGTACACGACGACATTTAATTATGACAGTAAAATGACCTTGACAGAAATGATAAAATCCTACATATTTTACTTCAGACAGAAGCTTAGATATGTAAATAATAGTGATAGGATGATAGAAACATGAGATACCCTGAATTTCTAAAGGATAGAGGAACAATAGGCTTTGTGGCGCCTTCGATGGGCTGTACAACAGAGCCGTACAGGAGTGCCTTTGACAATGCCATTAAAAGGTTTCACAGCATGGGTTATAAGACGATAGAGGGACCTAACTGCAGGTGCGACAGTGGCATAGGTATCAGCAATACACCTAAGAAGTGCGCAGAAGAGCTGAACGAGAGCTATGCTTCTGCTGATAGTGATGTGCTTATATCCTGTGGTGGTGGCGAGCTGATGTGCGAGGTAGTGCCTTATATTGATTTTGAGCGCGTGAAGCAGTCAAAGCCGAAATGGTACATGGGCTATTCCGACAACACGAATTTCACATTTTTGGAGGCTACTATTGCAGATACAGCAGGTATTTACGGGCCGTGTGCGGGCAGCTTTGGCATGGAGGTGTGGCATGAGTCACTTATCGATGCATTTAATCTGCTTTGTGGCAGGAAGCTTTCATTTACCAATTACCCTATGTGGGAGAAGGAATCGATAAAGGATGAGAATGCTCCGTTTGTGGGCTACAACCTGACTGAAAAGTCGTGTATCAGCTCTATTCCTGCGGTGGCAAAGGAAAGCAGGCTTACCATGAGAGGCAGGCTGCTTGGTGGCTGCATGGATTGTCTTATCAATCTGCTTGGTACATCGTTTGACCATGTAAGGGAATTTAATGAGCGCTACAGTGATGATGGTATCATATGGTTCCTTGAGGCTTGTGACCTTAATGTGATGGGCATGAGAAGGGCTATGTGGCAGATGAAAAATGCAGGATGGTTTTCAAATGTAAAGGGCTTTCTTATCGGACGCCCGGCGCACTTCGGAGAGGAAATGTTTGGCATAGACCACAGACAGGCGCTTTCATCACTGCTTAGAGAGTTTAATGTGCCAATCATCATGGATCTGGATATAGGTCATATGTCGCCGATGATGCCTGTGATATGCGGAAGCATGGCAGATGTCAGCTTCGACGGAAGCAACTTTACAATTTCGTATGATATAGAGCAGTAGATTGGAGGAAAAATGATTAGATTAATAAAGAAAAAAGCAAAGAGTATTGTATGTAGCGTGCTTGCTGCGGTGACACTGTTTACGATGAATCCGGCTGTATTTGCAACAGAGACAGCTACGCAGACTGATACAGTTTCAAGCGTCGATGTATCAGGCAGTGACAGCAGTGACGCAGCTGATAAGAGCAACACAGACAGTACTGCAGACAGCACAACGACAGCCGGCAGTGAGGCAAACGACAAGGTGACCATCAGCAAAAATGATAAGCCATACTTAAGTCTTGGAGCAGACCTCACACCGGAGCAGAGAGCGACAGTGCTTGGATTTATGGGAATCGAGCTCACTGATCTGGACAATTACGATGTGGTCTATGTAAATAATGATGAGGAGCACAAGTACCTCGATTCATACATCAGCAAGAGCGAGATTGGCACAAGGTCACTTTCCTCAGTACTCATTACAGAGGATAAAAAGGGTGCGGGTCTTAGTGTTTCCACGCACAATATCAATTACTGTACGGTAGGAATGTACAAGAATGCGCTTGCCACAGCAGGCATAGCTGATGCTAAAATCATAGTCGCAGGACCGTTCCCTATTTCCGGAACAGCAGCACTTGTAGGCACACTAAAGGCATACGAGGAGATGACAGGCAAGAAGCTTGACGACAAGGTGACAGACGCAGCGATGGATGAGCTTGTCACAACAGGAGAGCTCAACAAGAGCATTGACGGCGATTCGCAGGATATCGAGGCAATGATTGCTGACCTAAAGAAGCAGCTTGCCGATGGAAGGCTTAAGGATGAGAGCCAGATAAAGGATGCGATAAAGGAGGCTGCAAAGGATTACGACCTGAAGCTTTCTGATGATGATATTGCAAAGCTGACATCGCTTCTTATGAAGCTTAAGGATGCCAATATCGACTGGGATTCAGTCATCAACCAGGCACAGGACTGGGCATCAAAGCTTGGCGACAAGATAAATGACCCGGGATTTTGGGAAAAGATTGGTAACTTTTTCATGGATTTATGGGATATGATAAAATCCCTGTTCAGCTAGAAAAAGCGACAGAAGACAGTAAGAATAAGCAGAATATGAATCAGACAACTCCCTGAAACGTAAGCATGAGCTGCACGTTGAAGGGAGTTTTTTATATTATTAATAAAAAAATAATAAATTTCTGCCGAATACATTGATACAAAGGCCATATTCTATTATAATTAAATGGATAATGGATTAATGTAAACAATGCACATAAGAAAGATGGGATTTGATGATAAAGATAAATAAATTTCTGGCAGTTTCTGTCGTTACATTGTCATTAGCCGCATGTGACCTGGCACCATACAGCAGCATAGCAGTCTATGCGGATCAGGCGGCTAAGGTTGTGTGTGATGAGAGATACTGGGTAGCGGCGAGAAGCGGACCGGGCACAGAGTATGAGCTGGAGCACAAGCTTTCAAACGGCAAGGATATTACTATTCTTGAGCAGACCACAGGTGCAGACGGCAAGGTGTGGTACAAGGCAAAGTACAATCTGGCAGCAAATAACGAGGAGTGTGTCAGCTATATCAGGTCTGATTTTGTATCAGCAGGTACCGGCACAGCTGCATCAGACAATGCGCAGACAGGGGATGCTCCGGCAGACACCGGCAATGCGGATGCCATACAGCAGAATAATGAGGAACAGCTTGTCCTTGCAACCGCATCGGGAGCATATGCTACAGGTACGATTACAGGTGGCAATGTGTATGTCCGCAATGCAGCAGGCACATCCGGCACTACCAAGGTTGTCTCACTCAACTGGAACCATCAGGTTGACATAATAGGAGAGACCAGGGTAAACGGTGTGGTCTGGTACAATGTCAAGGGTACTTTAAACGGCAAGGCATTTACGGGCTGGACTATCAGTACATACATAAAGGTGACATACAATAATAGCGGAGACAATACTGATTTTGTCACGGCTATGAAGAATGCAGGCTTTCCTGACAGCTATATTCCAAACCTTACAGCTCTTCACAATAAGTATCCAAGCTGGACATTTGAGGCTGTAAATACAGGTTTGAATTGGGATACGGTGATTGAAAATGAAAGTGTAAACGGACTTAATCTGGTATCCAAATCAGCAGACAATGCCAAGAAATCCACAGCTTCGGGAGCATATAACTGGTCAACAAATACGTGGGTTGAGTACGAACCGGGATGGGTGTCAGCAAGCAGTGCCTATATTGCTTATCTCATGGATCCAAGGAATTTTCTTGATGAGACCAATATTTTTCAGTTCCAAAGCCTTGCATACAGTCCAAATGAGGCACTTGAAGGTGTCAAGTCTATAGTAAAAGGCACATTTATGGAGGGAACAAAGACCTATTCCAACAATGGTGAGAAAATCAATTATGCAAGCACATTCATGGATGTGGCAAAGAGTAGTGGAGTAAGTGCATACCATATAGCATCGCGCATAAAGCAGGAGCAGGGGCAAAAGGGAACGAGCCCTCTTATTTCTGGTACATATTCCGGATACGAAGGATATTATAATTATTTTAATTTTAGTGCAACCGGAAAAACGAAGGCACAGATTTATAAAAATGGTCTGTCTTTTGCCAAGAAGCAGGGCTGGAATACAAGAGTAAAGTCCATAAGCGGCGGAGCTGTAAAGGTGGGCAGCAATTATATAAATAAGGGTCAAAATACACTGTATTTTGAGAAGTTTAATGTAGTGAATACAAGCTCGCTGTATTTCCATCAGTACATGGGCAATGCCACAGCGGCTCTTACTGAGGGACAGAGTCTGGCTAAAGGATATTCAGACAAGAATCAGGCTTTTGTATTTAAAATACCTGTATACAATAATATGCCATCGTCAGCAGTAGGCTTCAATAAAGCAGGTGATACCAATAACTATCTGCAGTCGCTTGCGATAAGCGGTGTAACACTCACACCGGCCTTCAATGGAACGACAACAAGCTATTCAGCAGTTGTTTCAAATGCTATAAGCTCAGTGACTGTTTCGGCAGATGCAGTTTCAGGAAACAGTGGTGTTTCAGGCACAGGAAGCTATTCGCTTGCTGTCGGAAATAATACAATTAAGGTAAAATGCAAGTCGCAAAGCGGTGATACAAGAACATACACTATCAATATAAACAGGCAGGCGGCATCTGCAAATAATGCAGGTGGCAATAATAATCAGAACAATAATAACCAAAATAATACTGATGTAAACATAACATCAGGTAAATACAGTATAGGTACTTATATTACAGGCATTGAGCCTGGAACCGGTGCAGCTGATTTTGTGAAGAATATAGCAGTATCAGCATCAGGTACTGTAAAGCTTCTGACAAGCTCAGGCTCAGAAAACAGCGGAAAGATTGCAACAGGCAATAAAGTGGCTGTTTATGATGCTTCAGGTAATCTGAAAAAGACATACGATATTGTTATATATGGAGATATCAATGGTGATGGTGCTGTAAATGCTCTTGATATGATTAAGCTCAACAGACATATCTTAGGAAAGGGAACACTCACAGGTGCTTATCTGGAGGCAGCTGATGCTAACAGAAAGGGTGATGGTGGAAATGCCCTTGATATGATAATCATGAACAGACACATACTGGGCAAATCAAAGATATCGCAGAATTAGAAATGTGAGGAAAGATATGAAGAAATTATTTGGATGTATATTATCACTTGTTGTGGCGGTGATGCTTGTTTTCACACCTGCCGAGCATGTATATGCGCAGGGACTTGGTCTCAGTGTCAGCTCAAGCTCTATAGCTGTTGGAAAAACAGTTAAGGTGACTGTTTCCATGCCGTCTGGATATTTTGGTACTGTAGTTATCTCAAGCTCTGACGAGGGAGTACTGAGTAACGGAGGAGATGGTGTGGCCAATATTGGTGACGCCGCAGGATATCCCACATCGCAGTCATTTTCATTTACGGCGAAGGCTGCAGGAAGCTGCACTATAAAGGCATATTGTACAGTTGTAGGAGATGCAGAGGGCAACGATGCCGGAGGTACAATTACCGGTGCCAGCACGAAGGTGACGGTAACAAGTGCTTCATCAAACAATGATTCAAACAGCAACAAGGATAACAAGGACAATACCGGCAATGACAACAATGCGAATAAAGATAATGAAAACAAAGAGGAAAAGAAATCCTCAAACGCATCTCTTGGTTCGCTTGTTATCTCAGCAGGTACGCTTTCCCCTGAGTTTTCTGCTGCGACAAAGGATTACACAGCTACAGTAGATTACAGCTGTTCAAGCCTTGCGGTTACAGCAAATCCGGCTGATTCCAAGGCGAGTGTGACATCCGTCACAGGCAATGATTCACTTGAGGTTGGAGAGAATACGGTAAGCGTTGTTGTGACAGCAGAGGACGGCAGCACAAGCACATACAATATAGTTGTTACCAGAAGAACCGAGGATGATCCGGAGAATGCAGATAAGCAGGATAACTGGAAGAAGTTCGATATAAATGGCACAGAGTGGACTATGGTCAATGACATTCCGGAGGATGTTGTCCCTGAAGGCTTTGAGCACTCAAAGACAGTGATTGACGGTCTTGAATACAATACCCTTCATGGCACTTTTGGTGATATCACACTTGTGTATTTACAGTCGGAAAGCGGCAATGGGCTTTTTGTATATGATGCAGCACAGAATGCAGCATATGAGTTTGTTCGTATCAATTCAGAGTCGCATTTTATAGTGGTTTTACTGCCTAAGGTGGATGATGTGCCTGAGGGATATAATGAGGTATCACTCTCCATAGAGGGCAAGGGTGTGGCAACAGCCTACCAGACCAAAGCCGAAAAAAACGATGATCAAACAAAGGATTTTTACCTCGTATATGCCATAAATGACAATGGTGAGAGTGGCTGGTATACATATGATAGCGTAGATGGCACATATATGAGAACCGAGCTCAGTACACCTACAGTGGCACAGGAGGAAAACGATACAACAAAGAGTGAGCTTGTCCCGGGAATTGCCAATAAATATCTTGTTTTAGCTGCAATACTGGTTCTTATTATCATTATTCTGTTACTGTTGCTTATTGTATCAGCTGTGAAAAACAGAAAATATAAGGCAATGGACTATCATGATGACGATGATGATGTAGATGATGCAGCAGAAGATGTATCAAATGAAGCTTTGGAAGAAACAACTGATGAAACTGCGGACGAGATAGCAGATGAGCTGGAAGAAGAGGTTACAGAAGAGCCGTTAGATGAAGTGGCAGAAGAAGCTGCAGAAGAGTCGGTGGATGAAGTGGCAGGAGAAGCTGCAGAAGAGTCGGCAGGTGAAGCCGCAGAAGAAACAGCGGAAGGTGCTGCGGATGAGCAAAAGATGGCTACGGATGAAAATATATCAAATGCATCCTATGTCGGAAGAACCGTAGAAATTACATCCGATTTAAAGAAAGCTGCTGAGAATAAAAAATCAGATTTTGATTCAAAAGAAGAATCAAAAGAGGCTTCAAATCAGGAGAATGCTGCAGATGATGATACCTTGAAGAATCAGGTTCAAATGGCACTTGATGGCTTTGTCAATGAGGGAAATAAGCCGTCTGAGACTATAGACAGCAGTGCAAGGGATGACAATGAAGATGATAGCGAGGATGATGATTTGCAGTTCATCGACTTAAATTAGTGAATATGACTGGAGGATATGACTTGAAACCATATACAAGTAAGGCTAAAAAAGCAATAGATTTGGCTGCACGTATATCAAAGAAAATGAATTACAGCTATGTTGGAACAGAGCACATACTGGCTGGCCTTATAAAAGAGGGCACCGGTGTGGCAGCTGAGGTTCTAACAGCCTGCAATGTGGAATATGATAAGCTTATTTCGATGATTGAAGACCTGATTTCACCGGGGGATAACATCGAAGTGATGGACAGGGATGGCTATTCACCAAGGACACAGAGAGTATTGGAGCGTGCATCGGAGGAAGCCGATAGATTTGAGTGCAATGAGATAGGTACAGAGCACTTGCTGATGGCTATAGTACTGCAGGGAGACTGTGCAGCTGCAAGACTTTTAAACACCATGGGTGTTAACAGTCAGAAGTTGTTTATAGATATTCTTGGTGCGATGGGTGAGGATCCGTCTGCATACAGGGATCTGATGAAAAGCTACAGTACATCATACAATTCTGCGACTCCTGTATTAGATCAGTATTCCAGAGATTTGACAGATATGGCAGAGGCAGGGCTTCTTGACCCTGTTATAGGCAGAAAAAAGGAGATGGAGCGCGTTATCCAGATACTTTGCCGCCGTGGCAAAAACAATCCATGTCTGATTGGAGAGCCGGGAGTGGGCAAGACCGCTATAGTAGAAGGACTTGCACAGGATATAGTCAGTGGCAATGTTCCGGATATTCTTTTGGGAAAGAGACTGGTTTCTCTAGATATGTCCGGGCTTGTAGCCAAATCAAAGTATCGTGGTGAGTTTGAGGAGCGAATCAAGAAGGTGATAAGCGAGGTTTCAAATGCCAAAAATGTACTGCTTTTCATTGATGAGCTTCACACTATAATAGGTGCAGGAGGAGCAGAAGGCTCGTTAGATGCATCTAACATATTAAAGCCTGCGCTTGCCAGAGGCGAGGTACAGGTAATCGGCGCCACAACCATAGAAGAGTACCGCAAATACGTGGAAAAAGATGCTGCGCTTGAGCGCCGTTTCCAGCCGGTGATGGTTGAGGAGCCTGGTGTGGATGAGACAATAGAGATACTCACAGGATTAAAGGGACTCTATGAAAAGCATCATGGTGTCATCATCACAGATGAGGGTGTGAAAGCAGCAGTAAACCTTTCTGCACGATATATAAACGACAGATTTTTACCTGATAAGGCGATAGACCTGATGGATGAAGCGGCAGCCAGGATAAGGCTTAAGAATCTGACATCATCTGACGAGCTGCTTGCTCTGAAAAAAGAGATAACAGATAAGCAGGACCGGGTGGAAGATGCTTTGTCGAAGGGAGATATCGCAGCTGCCGGCGCGCTTATGTCAGAAAAGGAAGTGCTTGAAAATAAACAGCAGAAGCTTATCAGGAAGAATCACCGCACAGGAGCCAAAAACCAGCCTGTAGTCGGCGAAAATGAGATAGCGGATGTAGTATCGGGGTGGACCAAAATACCTGTAAATAAGCTTACAGAGTCAGAGGCAGGACGACTTGCAAAGCTTGAACAGATACTTCACAAGCGTGTAATAGGACAACAGGAGGCTGTTTCTGCTGTCGCAAAGGCAGTCAGACGAGGCCGCGTTGGTTTAAAGGATCCTAAGAAGCCGATTGGCTCATTCCTGTTTTTGGGACCGACAGGAGTAGGTAAGACGGAGGTGTCAAAGGCGCTTGCTGAGGCTGTCTTTGGCAAGGAAGATGCCATGATACGTGTTGACATGTCAGAGTACATGGAAAAGCATAGTGTTTCAAAGATGATTGGTTCACCACCGGGATATGTGGGCCATGAGGAGGGCGGACAGCTCTCAGAGAAGGTCAGACGCAATCCTTTTTCTGTTATACTGTTTGATGAGATAGAAAAAGCACATCCTGATGTGTTCAATATACTTTTACAGGTGCTTGATGATGGTAGAATCACTGATTCACAGGGGCGCACGGTTGATTTCAAGAATACAATAATCATCATGACATCAAATGCAGGAGCTTCTTCTATTATAGAACCAAAGCGCCTTGGCTTTGGCGCTGGTGATGATGAAAAGCAGGATCACGAGCGTATGAAGAACAGTGTCATGGAGGAGGTCCGCCGTATATTTAAACCTGAGTTTTTGAACCGAATCGACGAGACTATTGTATTTAGAGCTCTCAACAAGGATGACATGAAGCATATAGTGACACTTCTTGTAAAGGAGCTTAAGAAACGCTGTAAAGAACAGCTTGATATAGAGCTCACAGTGCGCGACAGTGCAAAATCCTTTATCGTGGACAAAGCCTATGACAGAAAATATGGCGCAAGACCTCTTAAACGAAAGCTTCAGGAGGAGATTGAAGACCGCATGTCAGAGGATATTATTACCGGCAAAATTAAGCGCGGCAATAAGGTAATAATTTCTACGAAAAACAAACAAATTTCATTGACTGTTGAGTAGAATTGGATTTATAATTAATATATCAATATAGCTACGGGAGGATAAAAATGGCTGTAATAAGTGAATTAATCCGTACTGAGGAAAACGGCAAGCTCAGCTTCGGAGATTATACATTGGCTGCAAAGGCAAAGCTTGACAATTTTGAGAAGGATGGAGATATCTACAAGGTAAAGACCTTTAAGGAGATTACAAAGCTCGAAAGAAACGGACTCTTTGTATACGAGTCTGTTCCGGGAACTGCGGTTATGGATTTCGAGGAGACTGCTGATACAGTGACATTTACTGTGGAGGGGCCTGAGGATGCTCAGATTACTCTTGGCCTTGAAGAGGAGACAGAGTACGAAATTGATATAGCTGGAGCTGTTGCAGGTACTATGAAGACAAATCTCGGCGGCAAGCTCAGCTTAAGCGTAGAGCTTGAGGGTGTTGATTCAGTCGATATCAAAGTATCAAGAAAATAGAGCATATTTTTAGCCCGGTGAAAGCCGGGCTTTTTGTATTTTATAAAGGAGAACAATATGGCAAAAGGAAAGACCTCTGTATTTTTCTGCCAGGAATGTGGTTATGAATCGGCAAAATGGATGGGACAGTGCCCGGCCTGTAAGGAATGGAATACATTTGTAGAGGAAACCGTAGATAAAAAGTCGATAAGTTCGTCGGGAAAAGTAAAAAAAGAATCAAAGGCGGCACAGGTTCTGCCTCTTTCGGCAGTAAAAAGCGAGAAAGAGGAGCGTATAGTGACAGGTATAGCCGAGTTTGACAGAGTACTTGGTGGAGGAATTGTGAGGGGGTCACTTGTGCTTGTGGGAGGAGATCCGGGTATAGGAAAATCCACGCTTCTACTTCAGGTATGCAGGGAACTTTCACAAAAAAAGGTGCCATTACTTTATGTGTCAGGTGAGGAATCCCTGCATCAGATAAAGATGCGTGCCGACAGACTTGGCGATTTTACGGATTCGCTGGAGCTTTTATGTGAGACAAGTCTTGATATAGCAAAGGACGTGATTCAACGAAAAAAACCGGAGGTTGTTGTAATAGATTCCATCCAGACTATGTACAATGAGGAGATAGCGTCGGCACCGGGCAGTGTCTCACAGGTCAGGGAGACAACCGGAGTGCTTATGCAGCTTGCAAAGACTCTGGGTATTTCTGTTTTTATAGTAGGACATGTGACAAAGGATGGTGCGGTTGC
>ERZ772897.2569-NODE-2569-length-15435-cov-4.431534_pt1 | contig 15435 bp, 9 predicted proteins | sample MGYA00512125_ERZ772897 | MGnify/ENA primary metagenome ERZ772897 (study PRJEB29015, sample SAMEA2737660) | human gut metagenome | biome: human gut; feature: human-associated habitat; material: faeces | place: China | collected 2012 ... | reverse complement strand
ACTGTATTGTACGGAATTTTCAGTTCAGAAAATTCCTACCCGTGTACAGTAACCCGGAAAATGCATAAAAAGGAATACTTTGGTAACAGATATAAAAGAAAAGATGGAGGAAAAAATATGAGCTTAGTACCTTACGTGCTTGAATCTACAAGCAGAGGAGAGCGTTCCTACGATATCTATTCCAGATTATTAAAAGACCGTATCATTTTCCTAGGAGAGGAAGTAAACGATGTGACAGCAAGCCTTGTTGTTGCACAGCTTCTTTTCCTGGAGTCCGAGGATCCGAATAAGGACATCAACCTTTACATCAACAGCCCGGGTGGTTCTGTAACGGCCGGTATGGCGATCTATGATACGATGAATTACATTAAATGTGACGTGTGCACCACCTGTATCGGTATGGCTGCAAGTATGGGCGCGTTCCTTCTCTCCAGCGGCGCGAAGGGCAAACGCTTCGCACTTCCGAATGCTGAGGTCATGATCCATCAGCCGTCCGGTGGAGCCCAGGGACAGGCGACAGAGATCAAGATCGTTGCAGAGCAGATCTTAAAGACAAAAGAGAAGCTCAACAAGATCCTGGCTGCAAACACCGGACAGCCGCTCGACGTGATTGCCCGCGACACAGAGAGAGACAACTACATGACAGCCGAGGAAGCTGCCGCATACGGTCTGATCGACCGCGTGATCTCCGGCCACTAGGACCGGACGGCGCGAAGGCGGAAAACAGTGCCGGAGCGCAGCGAGACATAAAGAATTTAGAATTGAGGTGCGAACATGCCAGTAAGACCAGAGGAAAAGATCAGATGTTCCTTCTGCGGAAAGAATCAGGATCAGGTCAGAAAAATGATCGCCGGTACCAACGGCGTCTATATCTGTGATGAGTGTATCGAACTCTGCAGTGAGATCCTTGAGGAAGAACTCGGAAACGAGGAGGAGGAGAGACCGGATTTCTCCGGAATCAACCTCTTAAAACCGAAGGAGATCAAAGAATTTCTGGACGACTATGTGATCGGACAGGATGAGGCGAAGAAAGTTCTTTCCGTGGCTGTTTACAATCATTATAAGAGAATCACATCGAAGATGGAAAGTGATGTTGATCTTCAGAAGAGCAACATCCTGATGCTCGGTCCGACCGGCTCCGGCAAGACTTATCTTGCGCAGACACTTGCGAAGCTTTTAGGTGTTCCGTTTGCAATCGCAGATGCAACGACGCTGACTGAGGCCGGTTATGTCGGCGAGGACGTGGAGAACATCCTCTTAAAATTGATCCAGGCAGCAGATAATGATGTGAGCCGTGCGGAGTACGGTATTATTTACATCGATGAGATCGATAAGATCACAAAAAAATCCGAGAATGTGTCCATTACCCGTGATGTTTCCGGCGAGGGCGTCCAGCAGGCGCTGTTAAAGATTCTGGAAGGTACTGTTGCAAGCGTTCCGCCTCAGGGCGGCAGAAAGCATCCGCAGCAGGAGCTGATCCAGATCGATACGACAAACATCCTGTTCATCTGCGGAGGTGCTTTCGACGGTCTGGAGCGGATCATCGAATCCAGACTGGAGACAAGTTCCATCGGTTTCGGCGCGAAGATCGTGGATAAGAAAAATACGGATATCAGCAAGCTGTTAAAGCAGGCGATGCCGCAGGATCTCACGAAATTCGGCCTGATCCCGGAGTTTGTGGGAAGAGTTCCGGTTATGGTATCCTTAGACCTTCTGGATGAGGATGCCCTTGTGCGGATCCTCACAGAGCCGAAGAATGCCCTCGTAAAGCAGTACCAGAAGTTATTCGAGCTGGATGATGTGAAGCTGGAGTTCACTCCGGATGCCGTCCACGAGATCGCCCATATGGCGGTTGAGAGAAAGACAGGTGCCAGAGGACTCCGCGCGATCATGGAATCCGTCATGATGGATACGATGTACGAGGTTCCGTCTGATTCCAACGTGGGAATCTGCACCGTGACGAAGGACGCGGTGGACGGAAAGGAAAAGCCGGAAGTCGTTTACCGCGACGTGACGGTGCCGAAAAAAGCATTGGCCGGAAGATCCAGAAAAGAGAGTAACGGGGAGATCGCGTAACGGACGGCGTTCCCGTATGAGAAAAATTGTACCTGCAGGACCCGTATCCCGCAGATAAGAGGGGCTGCTGCGCACAGAAATGTCACGGCAGCCTTTTTACACAACAGAAATTTGCCCGTAACTGCTGACAGGCATCGGAAAGAAGCCGGGCAGTTGCGTTCATAGGAGAAATAATGGAAGATAAGAAAATTACGATGCCGGCGGTGGCACTCCGCGGACTCACGATCCTTCCGGGAATGGTACAGCATTTCGACATCAGCCGGGAAAAATCGATCCGCGCCATTGAGACAGCCATGATAGGAAACCAGAAGGTATATCTCGTGACCCAGCGTCATCCGGAGCAGGAAACACCTGCGGTCGCGGATCTGTACCAGATGGGAACGATCTCCCAGATCAAACAGCTCGTGAAAATGCCGGGCGGTATCATCCGTGTGATGGTGGAAGGCGAAAAGAGAGCGGCGCTTCTCACTCTGTTTGAGGAGGGACCGTATCTGGAAGCTGAGGTCGAGGAAGCGCCGATGCAGGAAGAACAGCTTACCGACACTGTGAAGGAAGCCATGAGCCGGATCGTTAAGGAAAAATTAGAGGAATTCGGAAACGCGAATCCGAAGGCTGTGAAAGATTTTATCGGAAGTCTTCTTGTGATCACGGATCTGGAGCAGCTTCTGACCCAGACAGCAAATGAATTTCCGTGGGATTTTGCTGTGAAGCAGGAGATGCTGGAGTGTGATTACTGGAGCCATCTGTATGACCGGATCGTGTACTACCTGATGCGGGAACTCGAGATCCTTATGATCAAGCGGGATTATCAGGGAAAAGTGAAGGAGCACATCGATAAGAACCAGAGGGATTATATTTTAAGGGAAGAATTAAAAGTGATCCGTGAGGAACTGGGAGATGACAGCGGGACGGAAGATGCCGATGGATATATGGAACAGCTGGAAAAGCTGAACGCGGACAAGGAAACGAAGGAAAAGATCAAAAAAGAGATCCAGCGTTTCAAGGGCATGCCGGGAGGAAGTCAGGAGGCGAATGTTCTCCGCACTTATATAGAAACGGTGCTGGAGATGCCGTGGAAGAAGGTCTCAAGGGATAATCAGGATATCATTCACGCGAAAGAGATCCTGGAGGAGGACCATTATGGTCTGGAGAAGGTTAAGGACCGTGTACTGGAATTCCTTGCGGTCCGTGCCCTCACAAAGAAAGGCACAAGCCCGATCCTCTGCCTTGTGGGACCGCCCGGAACAGGTAAGACCTCCATCGCGAGATCGGTTGCCCGCGCCCTCGGAAAGAAGTATGTCCGGATCAGCCTTGGCGGCATTCACGACGAGGCGGAGATACGCGGACACAGAAAGACATACGTGGGAGCGATGCCGGGCCGTATCGCCGATGCAATGCGTCAGGCAGGCGTGTCAAACCCGTTAATGCTTTTAGATGAGATCGATAAGGTCTCTGCCGACTATCGGGGAGATGTCTCCTCAGCACTTTTGGAGGTCCTTGATGGGGAGCAGAACGTGAAGTTCCGCGACCACTATCTGGAGATCCCGCTGGATCTCTCAGGCGTTCTCTTTATCGCGACGGCAAATGATGCGTCGACAATCCCGAGACCGCTCCTTGACCGTATGGAGGTTATCGAGGTATCCAGCTATACAGAGAACGAGAAGTTCCATATCGCAAAGAAGTATCTCATTCCGAAACAGTTAGAGAGAAACGGCCTTACGGAGGAGATGCTTTCCTTCAGCGATAAGGCATTGGAGAAGATCATCCACAACTATACGAGAGAGGCCGGTGTGAGAAATCTGGAGCGCCGGATCGGTGAGATCTGCAGAAAAGCGGCGAGGGAGTTTCTGGAAAAGAAGAAAAAAACTGTGCATATCACAGAGGGAAATCTTCAGAAGTATCTCGGAAAAGAGAAGATCACCTTCGAAAATGCCAATGAGGAGGACGAGGTCGGAATCGTAAGAGGTCTTGCGTGGACAAGCGTCGGCGGCGACACACTTCAGATCGAAGTGAATGTAATGCCGGGTGATGGAAAGCTTCAGATGACAGGACAGATGGGTGATGTCATGAAGGAATCCGCGCAGATCGCGCTGACTTACGTTCGTTCCGTGGCAGACCGGTACGGTGTGGAGAGCAGGTATTTTAAGGAACATGACCTGCATTTACATATCCCGGAGGGTGCCGTGCCGAAAGATGGTCCGTCTGCGGGCATTACGATGGCAACAGCCATGCTCTCCGCGGTGACCGGAAAGAAGGTTTGCGCAAGCGTTGCCATGACCGGTGAGATCACATTGAGAGGCCGGGTACTGCCGATCGGCGGTTTAAAGGAAAAGACATTGGCAGCAAGAATGGCACATATGAAGAAGGTTCTCGTACCGGATAAGAACCGTCCGGATATGGCAGAGATCTCGAAGGAGATCACGAAAGGCATGGAGATCGTGTTTGTGAAGACTATGGATGACGTAGTACGCGAGGTGTTCGTGTAATGCCAGGCTACAAAGGTTGGCGGCTTTCTGACAGGTCCTGCCTGTTGGAGAACTGTTGACTCTGGTATGTAAAAACAAGGGTAACGGTTCAGCGGGTCTGCGCATGTGCCGCGCCGACTGTAAGAAAGTATAGTTTGGCAGGCAGAAATCCCAGTGACAAAGTCATTCTGAAATGGGTTTGTGCGTGTGACAAGGAAAGTGCTGAAGTGTTACATACAAGGAGAAATATATGGTAATCAGAAATGTGGAACTTGAGACCGTCTGCGGTGTGACGAGCACGCTGCCGGAGAACACGTTGCCGGAGTTCGCCTTCGCGGGAAAATCAAACGTGGGAAAATCTTCCCTGATCAACGCGCTCATGAACCGGAAGGCGCTGGCGAGAACGTCCTCCCAGCCGGGAAAGACCCAGACGATCAACTTTTATAATATCAACGGAGATCTCTACTATGTGGATCTCCCCGGCTACGGTTACGCGAAGGTTCCGCAGTCTGAGAAGGTAAAATGGGGCAGGATGATCGAGAACTATCTCCACAAGTCCCAGATGTTAAAGTGCGTCTTCCTTCTTGTGGACATCCGCCACGAGCCGTCCGCCAACGACAAGACCATGTACGACTGGGTCGTTTACAACGGCTTCCGTCCGGTCATCATCGCCACAAAGCTCGACAAGATCAAGCGCAGCCAGGTCCAGAAGCAGGTAAAACTCATCCGCACCGGTCTCGGCATGGAAAAACAGGATATCCTGATCCCATTCTCCGCCGAGACAAAACAGGGTCGGGAGGATATCTGGAATCTTATTGACAAGATGGCAGCCGGAGAAGATCTCCTGACTGCGGAGGAGGAGATCCAGGCGGAGAAAGCTGCGGAGTGGGCGGCGAAGAAGGCGGCGAAAGAGGCGCAGCAGAACCTTTAAATTTTAGAAGTACTGAAAAACGGCATCCGACGCAGAGATTTCCCTGCGGTAGGTGCCGTTTTCACGTACGTTCAGAAAATTTGCCGGCGGCAGACTTCAAAACACATATCTTAACTTTTCATCAAGGTCTTCATCACATAAGCGTAGATATCCTGACTCCGTTCTTTCCAGTGGCTGGCCATAGTCTCAGCCTGATCCTTGTCGGGGACGGAGAGGTCGAAGCCGATGAGGACAGATTTACCTTCCCGGACTTCACAGTGGACGATATAGTCCTGATTTGTTGATTTATAGAAATCGGAGATGACGCCGACCTCGTTTCTTAAGCGGAATTTGTTCTCCTTTAAGTAGCTGTCGATATCCTCGATGATCGCCGGGGAGATGTTGTTTCCGAAGAAGGAGAGGGTGTCATCGCCCTCTTTGGTGATCTCATAGCGGGAGGAGTTGTGGGTGGACTCCATCCGGATCAGCCCCGCTTCTTTTAACTCGTTTAACGCCTGCTGGAGCGTAAAGTATGTCGTATATTCATGATCCAGGAAAAAATCCGTGAGCTGGGAGTTTGTCAGCGGAAAATTGACGTGATCCAGCATGTAGAGGATCATTAATTTGTAGAGCGTGATCGGATCAGATAACATACGCAGGGGCTCCTTTGGCAAAAAATCGTTGGTAACGGTGAAAAATACAGTTACACGGAATCCAGTGATCAGGCGGAACCGGTCTTACAGGCAGAACACGGGAAGCGCCCTTTAATCACTGCGAATACATCTATTTTACAGGTTTCCACAGCGGTATTCAAGCCCTTTTTCCTCCATCGTATGAAAAAGGTCGAAATTTGTAGTGAATTTGATCAGGAAATGTGCTATGATGATACCACGTAATAAATCAGCAGGTCTGAGCATATGCCTGCGATGACCATAAGAAAGTACAGGCCGACAGCTGGTTCTGACAATGCGGAATCGGAAGCGTTGGCGGAACCTGCAGCCTTCGTACATAATCGGATTATAAATATAAGGTGAAAAATATATGAGAGAACGGATCATGCGCCTTTCCAGAGGAATCGTGGACGCGGAGATGCCGAAGCTGTTTCTGGATCCTGTGAAGATCGAGGAGACTCTGGGGAGCGATACGGTTTATAAAAGAGAGCTATACTTAGCAAGTGAGAACAATTTATATATCAAAGGCCTTGCCTACTCAAGCCACAGCCGCGTGAAGATCTTAAAGAACGCATTCGGGGGCTTAAGAAACCATATTGTCTACGAAGTCGACACCTCCTGGTGCGAGAACGGAGACCTGATCAAGGGAAACTTCACGCTTGTAACAAACAGCGGAGAACTGGAGGTTCCTTTTCTTTTTCGTGTGGAAATGATCGAGTCTGTCCGTGTCCTGTCCACATTAAAATCTATGGATGATTTTGTGGAGCTGGCGAAAAAGGATATGGAACTGGCGCTGCGCCTCATGGAGTACCGGGATTTTACGGAAGCGCCGCTGTTTAAGGATCTGCGGATCCGCACGATCTATGAAGGATTAAGGGGACACGGAAACCGCCAGAATGCGCTGGAGGAATTCTTTCTGGCGACGGGAGTGAAGGAACCCATCGAGCTGACCTTATCTACGGCAAAGAAGGTCTATGACAAGCCGAAGGATATCGTGAATGACAAGGTCGTCCTGCGGAAAAATACCTGGGGCTATCTCTATATGGAAGTCCGCGCTGACGGCGATTTCATCGAGATCCCGAAGAAGGTCATCACTCAGGCGGATTTCGAAGAGGACCGTCTGGATCTGCGATTCAGGATCCACCCGGAGAGGATGCATAAGGGAAAGAACCTCGGTGCGATCCGCCTTCTTACCGTCCACGGTGACACCGTGATCCGGATCGAGGCTATGGGAGAGGAGCCGGATCGAAAGCGCGCTGAGGGCGAGATCAGCAAAGCCGGTGTCTGCCGGTACATGAAACTCCGTGAGGCCTACGAGAGCGGTCTCTACGAGAAAAAAGCTGTCCTCGGAAAGATCCAGAACGAGCTGGATGCCATCCGCGGCGCAAACGGCGGTTCTGTGATCCTGTCCCTCCTGCAGGCGGAGACTTATCTGGACGCGGAGAGACCGGATCAGGCGGCTTTATGTCTGGACGATGCGTGGGATACCATTTCTGCCCTCAGAGACCGGATCGGAACACTCTACTGTTATTACCAGTACCTGCAGTACCGTCTGGAACCGGACGAGGAGAAGAAGGACGCTGTGGTCCGCCTGTTCAGGAAAAAGCTGGAGGACGTCAACGGCCGGTTCTATCTGCAGCTTTTGCAGTTAAAGATGCTGCCGGAGATGTACGAGGAGGAGGAAGCCCTCGCGGAGAGCTTTAAGATGCAGTATAAGAATGGCTGCCGCAGCCCGTTCCTCTATATTGAGACGGTGCGTCTCTTCGGGAAGAATCCGGAACTCTTAAAGACGATGGATGCCTTTGAGATCCATGCCCTCTACTACGGAGTCATGAATGGCCTCGTGGGGCAGGAGCTGGCGGAGCGGATCTGCGCGCTGGCGCCGGGAGCGAAGTTCTTCCACCGCCTGTATTACCGCCTGCTTGCAAAGCTCTACGAGAAATACCCGACGAAGGACATGCTGACGGCGGTGTGCTGTCTGTTAATTAAGGGAAATGTCCGCGGAAAAGAGAGCTTCTCCTGGTATGAGAAGGGAATCAATGAGGAGATCAGCCTCACGAGGATCTACGAATATTTCCTCTACGCGTTGCCGGATGATTATGAGAAGATGATGCCGCGCCAGGTACTGCTGTACTTCTCCTATGAGTGCGCCCATCTGGACCAGAAGAGCCGTGCAGCCCTCTATGCCAATGTGGCGGCCTATATTCCGCAGGACGATCCGCTCTATAAAAAGTACGAGCGGGAGATGGAAAAGTTTGCCATGGAGCAGCTTTTCGAGTCCCGGATCAACAGGAGACTTGCGGTGATCTACAAACATATCATTTACCGCGATATGATCGATAATCAGGTGGCCCGGGTGCTGCCCGGTATCTTAAAGGCAAACCGGATCCAGGTGAAGGATGCGGCGATGAAGTATGTGATCGTTTCCAACGAGATCCTGACCGGTGAGGATGCCTACCCGCTGCAGAATCAGACCGCCTATGTGCCGTTGTTCTTTGAAGACAGCGTGATCATGTTCCAGGATACCTTCGGAAACAGGTACATGGACGTGGAATATACAAAGGAACCGGTTCTCGATGAGAAGGAACTGGAAGAAAAATGCTTTGAGATGTACCCGGACCACCCGATGTTAAAGATGAAGGCGTGTCTGGAGATCATGGAGAAAAAGGACCTTGAGAAGGAAGATGTGACCGGAATTGAGACTGCTCTGGATACCCTCCCGGTGAAGCCGGCCTACCAGCAGAAAATGCTGACGAGGATCATTTCTTACTACCGTGCGGCGCTTCTGGGGGACGATGAGGCCATGGATGCGGAGGGTGGAGCGTACCTCTTAAAACTTGACAAGAGGACACTCTCCAGACCGGAACGTGTGGATGTCTGCGAGACACTGATCGTCCAGAATTACATGGTTCAGGCATACGAGATGATAAAGGAGTTCGGCGAGGAGCAGATCCGTGTGAAACGTCTCGCGGCTCTGGTATCCCAGCTGATCTTAGACCGGATGTTCGAGGAGGATGACCTGCTCCTCCACCTTGCGGGGCGTGTATTTTCGGACGGACACGGGGACAGCGTGATCCTGGATTATCTCTGCGAGCATTATAACGGCAGCGGGGAATCTATGTTCAGGATCCTTGCGGAAGCAGTGAAGACCCATGTGGAGACATACGACCTTGAGGAGCGCCTGCTGGCCCAGTGCCTTTTCTCCGGCTGTGAGAAGCATATGGACACGGTATTTGACCTTTACGCGTCGAGAAAAGAGACCAGTGATGTGATCGTGAAGGCGTACTTTACAGTGAAGTGTACGGAATACTTCCTGCGTGACACAGTCCCGGGTGATAAGGTATTCGCGTATCTGGAAGGCGCGATCCACGGTATGGAGCTTCGGAAGGTGCCGGAGATCTATCTTCTGGCGCTGGCGAAATTTTATTCGACTCTGGCACAGATTACTGAGGAGCAGAAGGCCCTGCTCTCCCGGATGATGGATATCCTTTCCGCCAGAGGTATGGTATTTGCGTGGTACAAGGATCTTGCAAAATATGTGGATATGCCGGGCGAGGTCATGGATAAGGAGATCATCGAGTACCATGGACGGCCGGACGGAAGACCGATCTTAAAGATCCGGATCCTGCCGGACGAAGAAGAGTTCCATGAGGAAGAGATGAACATGGTCTATAAAGGGATCTATGTGCGCCAGAAACTCCTGTTTGATGGTGAGATCATGGAGTACGAGATCTGGGAGAATGAGGACGGAAGACTGGTGAAAAAGGCGGAGGGCGAAGTGACCTGCAGCGAACCGGCAACGGGGGATAAAGGAAACCGCTTCACGGCTTTAAATGCCATGAACCTCTATCTCGGAATGAAGGATGACCGGAAATTAAAAGAAAGCATGACAGAATACGTGACGGACAGTCAGATCGCGAAAAAGCTGTTCCGTCTGGCATAATGAGGACAAATAAATGGAGAAACTGATCGTTGGCATCGACCTCTGTGATACCTACACTCAGGCGGCTGTTCTGGGCCGTGAGGAGGCGTGGATGCTCCCGACCGTCATCTGCAGAAAAAAATCCGCGGAAGAGTGGTATGTGGGGGAAGATGCATATAAATATACGCTGGTGGGCGAGGGCGTCATCGTTGATAAGCTCCTAAGCCTGGCGGCAAAAGAAGGAACATCCACCATCGGAGGCGTAAAGTACGGTGGAATGGAACTGCTGCAGAGATTTTTAGGCAGCATCCTCGCCATGGTGCGTGCGGAGTATGCCGGACAGAGGATCGATGAGCTGGTCATCAGCCTCAAAAATTTGGAGATGAAGCTTTTGGAGGGACTTACGGCCAGCGTGGAAGCTCTTGGGATCCCGAGAGGAAATGTCCATATCGCAAGCCACACGGAATGCTTCGTCTACTATGTGCTGAACCAGAGAAGAGATGTCTGGGGTGGTCAGGTTGGCATGTTTTCCTTATCCGATGAGGACCTGCGTTACTATGAACTGAAGGTCACGAGAGGGCCGCGCCAGATGACAGCTATCGCGGAGCATGAGGAGCTGGAAGAGGGCTTCAGCCTCAGCGTTCTCGATACAGGCTCCGGGGCAAAGATGGCAGACAAGATCCTGTGCGCCTGCGGAGAGCGGTTTTTACAGAAAAAGATCTTTTCCTCGATCTTCCTGACGGGAAAAGGTTTCGCGAGAACCGACTGGGCGCCGGAATTTATGAGGCAGATCTGCAACCGGAGAAGAGTCTTCGTGGAGACAGCCATCTTCGCAAAGGGTGCGGCCATGAAGGCTGAGGATTACTTAAACGAGAGCGGTTCCGGATCCTTTGTATGTCTCTGCGAGGGAAAATTAAAGTCCACGGTCTCTCTGGAGGTTATGAAGCGGGATACAAAGACGGAGATCAGTCTGGCATCCGCCGGTGAGAGCTGGTACGAGGCGAGAAGTGTGGTGGAAGTGATCCCAGACGGGGAGAAGGAGATCTGCTTTACGATCACACCGCAGCAGGAGCCAAAGAAAAAACGGACCGTGAAGATCCTCCTGGAGGGATTTCCGGAGCGCCCGAATAAGACGACGAAGATCCGGGTGGCTGTGGGATTCTTAGATGAGAAGACCATGGTGGTCAAGCTCACGGACCAGGGATTTGGGGAACTGTTCCCGAAAACGGACGCGGTGGTCCGTCAGGAGGTGACATTATGAGCCTGATTCTCTGCAGACAGGAACCGGTAACGGTTCCGCTTTATATCGAGGATCTTGGGATCCATATCTACTCCTCCCAGGAGCTCTGCTATGTGATCTACAACAATCCGCTGCTGGTGCTGGAGGGATTTATTGATAAACGCCTGACTGAGTTTTTAAGAAGTGAGCTTCGGATGCCGTTTCTCGCGGAACGGGTGGAAAAATGGTTGGACAGCCACGGGGCGACGGAGGAGATTCTGTACCTGATCCTCAAGGAATGTAATTACTATACCCCAAAGGAGCAGGCGGCTTACCGACAGACCGTGAACGGACTGAAAAAACTCTCAGAGGAAGAGTACGAGAAGCGCCGCGCAGATTATTTCTATGGTCTGGATCTTTTCGGAAAAGCGGTCACGATCTACGAGCAGATCTTAGATGGGGCCGGACGCCATCTCTCCGGGGATTTCCGGGGAAAAGTCTGGAACAATATCGCGGCCTGCTACGCGAAACTCTTCTGTTACCAGAAAGCTATGCATGCCTACGAGAATGCCTGGAATGCGAAGCCGGAGGCGGAGCATGTGAAACGCATGTACTTCCTCACGATACTGAATCCGGAGCTTTCGCTGAAGGATAAATTCCGGGAGATGATCGGGGAGGACGATAAGGAAGTCTGGAATAAAGAAGTGGAGGAGGCGAGAGAAGAGTCAGAGAAGGCGCCGGAGACGCTGAAGCTTGCCGCCGTATTCGAGAAAGACCCGGCCGGCCGGATCGCAGCGGCGGGGGATATCCTGAATCAGTGGAAGATGGAATACAGGAGAATGCTGTAGTTTCCCTTGACATTTTATCAGGATTCTACTATATTATGTAAGAGCGGCCGGAAAAATCAGATGACCGTGATATGGAACAGGCGGCTGATAAAGAGACCTGCTCCATGGAATATAAGAAAGGCTGGGAAGAAGAGGAGTACATTTTCTGCACCTTCAGAGAGGACTGACCATAGGCTGGAAGTCGGTCCGGAAATGCAAAAATGGAAGGTAGCTTCGGAGCCGGAATGGTGAAATAAGAGTAGCTGTTCCCGGGGAGAGACCTCGTTAAGAACGAAGAGATGCTGTTTGGAGGATCGTTCTGGATCCGGACAGTAAATAAAGGTGGTAACGCGGTGATTCGCCCTTTGCATGAGAGTGCAGAGGGCTTTTCTTATATGAGTAAGCAGGGCGATAGCCCGGATTACGAATGTTGGCAGCAGCTGAGGGAGTGCCCGGCAGGCGCACAGCAGCTGCCTTTCGAGAGGAGTACATGATGGTAAAAAAAGATGCAAAACAGAAAAAAGTACGGATCACGAACTGCGAGACCTGCGCCTTTTACACATATGATGACGAGTATGGATATTATGTCTGTGAGGCAGATCTCGACGAGGACGAGATGTCCGCGTTCCTCCGCGGAAGTGACTTTTCCTGCGGTTTTTACCAGGCAGATGATGAGTACGCTGTTGTAAGAAAACAGATGTAAACGAGATGATTTTGTGAGTCTGCACATTTTGCGCTGATAATAAAAAAGTAAATTGAAAAGCAGTAACTGCTCCACATTTTTGCAGTTACAAAAAAGAAACATGTTGATAAAGTTTTAAGGAGAAGACCATGAAAGAACTGGAAAAGACCTACAATCCGGCGGACATTGAGGACCGTCTGTACCAGAAATGGCTGGACAACAAATATTTCCACGCTGACGCGGAGAGAGGCAGACGCGAGGGCAAAAAGCCGTTCACGATCGTAATGCCGCCGCCGAATATTACAGGACAGCTCCATATGGGACATGCCCTCGACAATACGATGCAGGATATCCTGATCCGTTACAAGAGAATGCAGGGTTATGAGGCACTCTGGCAGCCGGGAACAGACCATGCGGCGATCGCTACCGAGGTCAAGGTCATCGACAAGTTAAAAAAAGAGGGCATCAACAAGAATGACCTTGGACGTGAGGGATTCTTAAAAGAGGCCTGGAAATGGAAAGATGAGTACGGCACAAGGATCATCAAACAGCTCCACAAGCTCGGCTCCTCCGCTGACTGGGACAGAGAGCGTTTCACCATGGACGCAGGCTGTTCTGAGGCTGTTTTAGAAGTATTTACACGCCTTTATGAAAAAGGATATATCTACAAGGGATCCAGGATCATCAACTGGTGTCCGGTCTGCAAGACATCCATCTCCGATGCTGAGGTAGAGCACAAGGAGCAGGACGGCTTCTTCTGGCACATCAACTACCCGATCGTGGGCGAAGAGGGAAGATTTGTCGAGATCGCCACAACGAGACCGGAGACACTGCTCGGCGATACCGCCGTTGCTGTAAACCCGGAGGACGAGCGTTACAAAGACATCATCGGAAAGATGTTAAAGCTTCCGCTCACAGACCGCGAGATCCCGGTGATCGCCGACGAGTATGTTGACAAGGAATTCGGAACCGGCTGCGTAAAGATCACACCGGCCCACGACCCGAATGACTTCGAGGTCGGAAAACGCCACAACCTGGAAGAGATCTGCATCATGAACGATGACGCGACCATCAATGTTCCGGGCAAGTATTTCGGCATGGACCGCTACGAGGCGAGAAAAGCCATGGTAGAGGATCTGAAGGAAATGGGACTTTTAGTCAAAGTCGTTCCGCATTCCCACAACGTAGGCACCCACGACCGCTGCGGCACAACCGTAGAGCCGATGGTAAAACCGCAGTGGTTTGTAAAGATGGATGAGATGGCAAAACCGGCCATCGAGGCATTAAAGAGCGGCAAATTAAGATTCGTTCCGGAGAGTTTCGGTAAGACATATCTCCACTGGCTTGAGGGGATCCGCGACTGGTGTATCTCCAGACAGCTCTGGTGGGGACACAGAATCCCGGCTTACTACTGTGAAGAGTGCGGCGAGATGACCGTTGCGAAGATGATGCCGGAGAAGTGCCCGAAGTGCGGCTGCACACATTTAAAGCAGGATGAGGACACCCTTGATACCTGGTTCTCCTCCGCGTTATGGCCGTTCTCCACACTGGGCTGGCCGAAGGATACAGATGAGATGAAGTACTTCTATCCGACAGACGTTCTCGTTACCGGATACGATATCATCTTCTTCTGGGTCATCCGTATGGTATTCTCGGGACTTGAGCAGACAGGCGAGTGCCCGTTCAATACTGTCCTGATCCATGGTCTTGTCCGCGATTCTCAGGGACGCAAGATGAGTAAGTCCTTAGGAAACGGTATCGATCCGTTAGAGGTGATCGACAAGTACGGCGCGGATGCTCTCCGTATGACACTTATGACAGGAAACGCACCGGGCAACGATATGCGTTTCTACTGGGAGAGAGTCGAGGCCAGCAGAAACTTCGCAAACAAGGTATGGAACGCGAGCCGTTTCATCATGATGAATATCGAGAAAGCGCCGGCAGGCGAGGCAAAGCTTACAGACCTCACAGCAGCAGATAAATGGATCCTCTCCAAGGTCAATGACCTTGCGAAGGAAGTAACGGAAAACATGGACAAGTACGAGCTCGGAATCGCTCTCCAGAAGGTCTACGACTTCGTATGGGAGGAATTCTGTGACTGGTACATCGAGATGGTAAAACCGCGTCTCTGGAACGATGAGGACCGGACGAAGGCGGCTGCGATCTGGACCTTAAAGACGGTTCTGATCAATTCCTTAAAGCTCTTACATCCGTTCATGCCGTTTATCACAGAAGAGATCTTCTGCACCTTGCATCCGGAGGAGGAGACCATTATGCTGACCGACTGGCCGGTATATGATGAGAACCGTCATTATCCAAAGGAAGAGGCTATGATTGACAGAGCCAAAGATGTCGTTCGTGGTATGCGAAATCTCCGTACCGATATGGAGGTACCGCCAAGTCGCAAGGCAAAGATCATCATCACATCGGATGATGCGGCAGTGCGGGGGATCTTTACCGAGATCACAGAGTCTTATCAGACACTTGCCGGTGCTAGTGAGGTATGCGTACAGGCAGGTACAGAGGGCGTACCGGAAGATGCCGTTTCGGTTGTTATCCCGGATGCGGTCATGTATATTCCACTCGAGGATTTGGTAGATTTTGAGAAGGAAAAGGAAAGACTGACCAAGGAAAAAGAAAAACTGGAAAAGGAACTTGCGCGA
>ERZ772897.2559-NODE-2559-length-15459-cov-14.706245_pt1 | contig 15459 bp, 10 predicted proteins | sample MGYA00512125_ERZ772897 | MGnify/ENA primary metagenome ERZ772897 (study PRJEB29015, sample SAMEA2737660) | human gut metagenome | biome: human gut; feature: human-associated habitat; material: faeces | place: China | collected 2012 ... | reverse complement strand
TACCGAACCCGAAAATCACTACTTGAAAATAAAGGGGAGATGTTTATAAGAAAAGCAACGGAATTTTGCAAACTAGCAATAAAAAATCACTACCCAATGTAGAATTGAGTAGTGATACTTGGCGCAGACGGCGGGACGTAAAGCGCCGGGCACGGGCTGTTCGAATCCCGCCTTGCAGCCCTTGCATAGTTTGCTGTAAAAATAAAAAAGCAGCACCCTGCAAGGTGCTGCTTCTGGCGCAGACGGTGGGATTCGAACCCACGTGGCATTGCTGCCAAATTGATTTCGAGTTTTATCGCCTAAACCACCACTGGTGGAATTTGCCGGTAAAAAGCGGAAGTTACTGGAAGATGATTCGGCGGCAAAACGAAGAAAAAAGTCGAAAAGAGAGTCCTTTTTAACGTCAAAACGTCGCAATTCGAACCCATTTCAAAAAGCTGATTTTCCGGAAAAAATGAGAGAAAAATGGGCGTTTTTGGCACGTTGGAGAGATGTTGGAGAGAAAAGCCGGAGAGAACAAAATTGGCTGATTTTCCTTATTACAACAGGCATTTACAGAATTACGTTGACTAAATTTTATGCAAAAATCCCCTTATCGAAAAAATCAAACCGCCCCCTACCTGCTGTTGATGAGTTCAAATAGCGGACGGTGATTATAGTGGATTACAGTTATGATTTTGCAAAAATCAAGGAAACTTACCCCGAAAAAATCGGGCTGGAACAGATGCGCGTCATCTGCCATATCAGTAAAAAGACAGCCCGATACTTGCTGAAAAGCGGGCTTGTGCCCTGCATAGATACCGGTAAGAAAACGCGGCAGTACATTATCAACACAAAGGATGTTATTGCCTACCTAAAAAAGCGCCAATCCAACCCGCAAAGATATACACCCCCAACAGGCTACTACTTGGAAAGTTGGAACAAGGGAAGCCCAAGGAAAACCCTTACGCTACGGGAATGGGCCAATCTTGACACGGCAAAAGACAAAGATAAATTCGCGGCTTTTCTGAAATGCAAGATGCGGCTATACAGCGATGTACTAAGTGCTACGGAAGTCAGCAAGTTTACCGGCTACCATCATAATACCATTACAACGTGGTGCAGCAATGGATATTTTCGGTACTTCAAAATAGGCAGCAGCTACATGATACCAAAAGTTTGCATCCTAAATTTCTTGGTCAGTCCTCATGTGCTGGATAGTTATAGACCGGCACAAAAGATGGTTGCCCTTGCCAAAGAGTTTAGCCAGCAGGGAAAGCCAACTGAAAAAAGCAGTGCATAGGTACACGCCTGTGAATATATGGAAACAGCGTCCTCCGAATGTAATTGGCGGACGCTGTTTTTGTAAATTCTATATCAACTGGTGACAATTTGTCACCAGTTCGTATGTGATCCAGTTCTCTGTCACATGGTCATGGAACGCAGCGTTTGGATTCTGCCCTCAATAGCGGTAGCAATTTTCGCAGCTCGCCCATCATCAAACTGGGCAGCATCCTCCAAGATGTCCTTTACCTTGCCAGAAAATCCATCAAGGCGCTCCAGCGGCAAATCTAGATAAGGTGCGACCAATTTTAGCTGAGATTGCTGCGACGTTTCAAACGGCTTTGCCGGAACCATTGCATCCGCGCTGATGGCGCGAGTGAGTGTCATCTGCCAAAGGCTTGTGCCGCTGTCATAGATAGGGGCAAGTCCTTTCCAATCTAGCGTTTCGGAATCACGGAGGAAACCGAAATTACCCAAGTGTCGGTCTGTGTTGGCTAAGATATAATCGGCGGCCAGCATATTGCAGACATTTTTTTGTGTATCGGAGATTCCAACCGCATTACAGCAATCGTTAAAGTGCTGCCAGTTGGAGACACCCTGTTGCTGCGGCAGCAGTCGCATAAATTGGGCAGCGGTGACAAGTTCTGTGTGCTCGTCAGTGAAGCACTCGCAAGCGGACATGACCTGCCCGCCCTGATCTACGAGCCAATAGGAAACGTGCGGCATACCGAGGGTGTCATACAACGAAGAGGCAACAATTTCATTGTAAGGCTCTTGCTGGTAAATGCCCGAACCGGCCTTTAACAGAATCCGTTTCCCGTCCGCAATGCGCCAGCGCTTTTGTAAAAAGCCATCCGAGGTATTGCAGGGAGAACACAAATCCGGCTGTGCAGAGAGAACGCCCTCACCAAACAAGGCTCGGCCCACATCGTCAGAAAAGTCATTCTCGTAAAAGTTTACATCATGCCAGCGTTGCGGAGCATCGCAGGGAGTGACCCAATATTGATCGGAAAGGCTCAGGCCGCTGCACTTGACGAGCAGAAGTTCTGCATAGGGAACATGCAGTGCTTCCAGCGCGTGTTCCAGCCCGGAGCGGCTTGCAGGAATACCACGCCCGGCCCACCATTTACGCAGGGAGAGAACATCGAAACTGCCGTCGATATGTTTTGCGCCGAGGGGGATTCTTTGCGCAGAAAGAATCTCAGCCACATCAATTATATCGCCGGTTTTTTCGGCTATTTCAATAACAGCCACTTGATGGTCACGCTGCATCAAGAAAAAACGCATGGATGCTCACCTGCCTTACCTTATCATAATAGATTATACCTTATAAGGGTTACCTTTGCAACGTGCGAAATAGAGCATACAACGTAAAATCAATATAAATGCACCAAGGGGATACTATACACTTTTATAGGAATAGGGTTTGATTCGATCCTCTCCCCCACACCCCCTCTCCAGCTGGCTGAAGAAACAGCCAGCTGAAAAAGAGAATATCGTTTCTTACAAGCATCTTACCTGTTCGCAGATGAGCTGCTTTTTTTATTACAATCTTGGAGGTCATCATGGGCAAATACCAGAAGAACATCGAGGCTGCACGGCGCATCAGCGTCATGCAGTACCTTGAAACCTACCATCCCGGCGAGCTTGTCCGCAAAACAGACAAGGAGTATTGCACCAAGACGCACAGCAGCCTTGTTATCACGCCCGCAAATGGGCTGTTTCACTGGTTTTCGCAGAGCAAGGGTGGCAACAATGCACTCGACTATCTGGTAAAGGTTGAGGGCATGGACTTTGTCTCGGCGGTACGGTTGTTGAGTGCAATGGCTCCCGCGCCTGTTTCTATTCAGACGGCTAAGGCTTCTTCTCCCCAGCAGCACACGACCCGCCCGTTTGAGTTACCCCCCGCAGATCGAAACACCGAAGCTGCAACGGCCTATCTGATGCACCGTGGCATCAGCCCGAAAGTGCTGCGCTACTGTGTGGGTAGTGGAATCCTATACCAAACTACGCGCGGCAACTACCGCAACTGCGTTTTTGTAGGCAAAGATGAAAACGGCGTACCGCGCTCTGCTTTTCAGCGCTGCTGTCAAGGCGGCTTTCGCGGCGATGCCGCGGGCAGTCAAAAGCAGTATGGTTTTCTGATTCCTGCCGAGATTGAAACCTGTGATACCGTAGAAATCTACGAAGCCCCTATTGATGCTATGTCCGGCGCGACATTGCGGCAGTACAAGCATGATGCACCGTGGCGCAGCGTCCACTACTTGGCGCTGGGTGGGCTGAACCACCAGCCGATTGACTACTTTTTACAGCAGCATCCCGAAGTTAAGCGCGTGGCACTTTGCTTTGACCGTGATGAACCCGGCAGGAACTTTACAAAAATTGTGGCAAAAAGGCTGACAGAACGGGGATATATCGTGCAGGACACACCTCCGGCCATCGGCAAGGACTATAACGACTATCTGCTGGCGGCTCGTAGACTTATCAGCATGGAACGGTAAAGGAGCGGAATATGAAAACTATTGCAGTTGCAAACCAAAAAGGCGGCGTGGGTAAAACGACCACCACCGTAAATCTTGGCACAGCACTTGCGGCGATGGGCTACAAGGTGCTGTTGGTGGACGCCGACCCGCAGGGTGATTTGAGCAGCTATCTCGGCTATGCGGGCACCGAAAACGGCGCAACAATCAGCGACCTAATGGAATCTGTTATCAAGGACGAAAAGCCGCCAGAAGTGGTAATTCACCATGAAGAAAAGGTGGATTTCATTCCTTCCGACATTGGTCTGTCCGATATGGAAGTGAGCCTTGTAAACGTTATGGCGCACGAGAAAATCATGGAACAGGCACTGGAGCCGTTTAAGGATAAATATGACTACTGCTTGATCGACTGTATGCCCTCGCTGGGCATCATCACCGTGGCATCGCTTGTTGCGGCGGATCGAGTGCTGATTCCTGTGCAGGCACAGCATTTCGCCCTCAAAGGTCTGGTGTCCCTGTTCAAATCCGTCAACCAAGTAAAGCGCCGTATCAATCCCCGGCTGGATATTGACGGCATTGTTCTGACTATGGTGGATCGGCGCACAAATCTAAGCAAAGATGTCTGTGCCGCTTTGCGGAGTTCCTACGGTCACGCGCTGAAGATTTATCGCACGGAGATTCCCATTAGCACCCGCACAGCAGAGAGCGCCTCCAGCGCTCACAGTGTGCTGAGTTACGACGCCAGCGGTCCCGCAAGCATCGCCTATAAAACCTTGGCAAAGGAGGTCGTTGAGAATGAGAGAGTACGGAAGCAACATCATACTTCCCTCGCTCGATAATCTCTTTTCCAGCGAGCAGGAGCGGCAGGATGCAAAGCTGGAGAAAATTCAAATTTTGCCGCTGACGGAATTACATCCCTTTCGAAATCACCCTTTTCAAGTCCGTGACGATGACGAGATGGACAAAATGGTGGACAGTATAAAAGAATACGGCGTTATGACCCCTGCCATTGTCCGCCCCCGGAAAGATGGTGGGTATGAAATTGTAGCGGGCCACCGTCGCTGCCATGCCAGTCAGCGGGCTGGCGTGGAGACTATGCCCTGCATCGTGCGGGATATGGACGACGATACTGCTATTATTCTGATGGTGGACAGTAACTGCCAACGAGAGCATATTTTGCCGAGCGAAAAGGCGAAAGCCTATGAAATGAAGTTGGAAGCTATTCGTAGAAAAGCTGGTAGACCGTCAAAAGAAAATTCCCGACAAGTTGTCGGGGATTTTGAAAGCGCCGATTTAGTCGGTCAAGCAAGCGGCGAAAGCGGGCGGCAAGTCCAGCGCTTTATCCGTCTGAACAAACTCACCCCCGAACTTATGAAAATGGTGGATGATGGCAAGCTAAAAACCACTCCCGCCGTAGAACTTAGCTACCTTACCCCAGAAGAACAAGAGGACTTCCTCTCTTATATGGAATCTGAGGGCTGTACCCCCTCACTGTCACAAGCACAAAAACTCAAGGAGGCCAGCAAGGAAAGCGTACTGACACCAGAAAAAATCCAGCATATTATGGCCGCCAAGCCGCCAAGTGTAAAGCCGCGTGACCCGCAGCTTATGATTCCCGTTGCAAAAGTTGAACGATACTTTCCGAAAGGCTTTACAAGCGACCAGATGCAGCAGGTTATCGTAAAACTGCTGGAAAACTATGCCCGCGCCCACCAGCACGGCAGCAGATGAGGGGGACACCGATGACAAGATTATTAGTTGTTGAACCCGGCTACTGCCCTTATCAAGCGGGTTTTCCCAGCGCGATAGCGGCTGCTTCCGAAGTTATTGAAGGCGAGAGCCAAATCCTAAAACCGTTTGGCACACCTCGCATCGGGCTGATATGCAGCAAAGCCCAAAGCCGACTGAAATATAACAGACAGGTCAATGACGAGGGAATTACCGTGCGCGGGCGATTTCTCATCTGCGGGCTAAATGGTGATAAAGTCGTGGGCTTATCCAAAGACCAAGCAGACCGATACAGCCGTCTACTTTTTCTACCGCAAGTCGAAGATATGGCAAGCGGTGAACTGCCCGCCGCAAAGGTACGCCCGCAGGATGAACGCTACGGGAACAAACTATCTTTTTGGGAAAGGTTGGAAAGATAATGGAAGAAAAGACAGATAAAGTAGTCGGCTACATCGAATATCTCGGTGCAGGCGGGATGATCGGTGAAATCGTTCCTTACACAAGCGTGGAAAAATTCAAGGATGAAATTCTGGATTCCTTGGATTGCGGGCGGCCAGTGACACCGGTTGTATTCTCAGATGAACTGGATGAGCCACTCCAATTTGATTCAGACACCTATTTTCCGTGGGGATTTCGCAGCGAAAAGCGAGTGCAAATCCCTTATGAAATCTATCAAACTAACAGGCGAGACCTTGTTTTTATGGAGTATTCTCCTGCGAGGCTCGCTGCCGGAGCAAAAGACTACGAACTCGTGTACAAGGGGCAGATGGAGCGTTGGGAAACGCTGGACAGCATTTATTCACGGCATAATCGGGATGACCGTCCAAACGCCAAAAGTATGCGTTCCGTCTCTGTCAGCGATATTATTGTGACACACAAAGATAACGAGACACACGCTTTTTATGTTCATCCGATTGGGTATAAGCAGGTAGATAACTTGTTGCCGGAACTTGAAAATGCCACACTGTCAAAAGCAGAACAGCACGAGCGATAAGGAGCAGCCTATGGCTAAATACGAAAATATCCGTGCGCTTGCCAAAAAGCAACTGCAAGCCGTCACGGAGAGCAGTGACCGTTGGAAAGCATTTTTGCGGACAGCGGCCATTGCTTATAATTATAGTTTCCCGAACCAGCTTTTGATTCACGAGCAAAGCCCCACCGCCACAGCCGTGGCCGACATAGCTTACTGGAATAATAATGCGGGTCGCTGGGTCAAGCGCGGCGCACACGGTATCGCGGTATTTGACACTCGCGCCAATTCTTCCCGGCTGCGGTATCTGTTTGACATTTCCGATACCATCCCCCGTGCAGAGATTCCAGAAGCGCTGCCGTGGGTCATTACAGACCAGAACTGGCGGCCTGTTTGGGATAAAATCGTAGCGGATAATCACGCCGACAGCATCCAGAGCGCCCTCCTCATGCTCTCTACATCCTGCGTTGCCCAGCGCAGCGCTATGTTCACAACCGCACTGGGAAAAGCAATAGACGGCAGCAGCTTACAGTGGGCCAAGCCGGACGAACAGCGGCAGCTATTTTTACAGCTTATCACCCAAAGCTGTCTGTATATGGCCGCGCTGCGTTGCGGCGTGGATACTGCGCGGCTGGACCTGTCTGCCCTTGAATCCGTGAACCAGTTTGATACAAACCGCATTGCTCTGTGTTTGGGCAGCGCTTGCCAACAGGCGGCACGGCCTCTCATGCAGCAGATCGGTAGCATCACGAGAGGAATCGACAGTGTTGCACGCGCCGAAAAAGTCCGCTATTATGGTGACAAACAGGAAGAAACCAATAACACCAAGGAGGTCAACAATGGAGTACATGATGGTGAACGGCTACCAAATCCCGGCGCTGACGCTGAACGAGCCGCCGATGCCGGAAATCGGCAAGTACGGCAGCCTGCGGCGGAAATTCCTGCTGGAGAACGCGCCGATGGTGTTCGACGAGATGCTGTTGGAGGGAACGCTGTACCCGCATCTGGCGGAGATGGACAACGCAGTACGCCGGCAAATCGAGCAGACGATGCAGACGCTGATGCAGCAGAGCACCGCCCCGAACCGGCAGACAGACCCGATGGGCTGGACGCAGTGGATGAACGCCTTGCAGAGCCAAGCCGAGGAACTGGCGATGCAGCAGATTTACAGCCTGTAATACAAGAACCCCAAGCGGAGAGCGATACCACGCCCTCCGCTTTTTCTGTGCCCATTTCTGATTTGCCGCCGCTGAGCGATGAACTGATTCTAGGCTTGCTGGCGAAGGACTCCTCCAGCCGTGCCGACAATGCGGCTATTCTGGAATATTTCAATGAGCATCCCGACCTTGCCGAGCGCAGCGCCTTTTGCAAGCACTGTTATAAGCAAATTTATACATATTTGTTCGTGGATGACCATACCGTGGGTTTTATCCGGCATGATATGTACCTTGAACTTTGGGAGGGTAACTATCTTACCAAAACAGCACAGGTCAATCTGACATGGGATGCTGTTGCCGCAAAGATTGCTGACCTTATCGAGCAAGGGCGTCTGATGGTTCCCATCAAGGCTACACCCGTGCAGCAGCAGATGGAGCAGCTTACTCTTACTCCCGAAGATTCTGAAAAGGCAGGACTGCCGAGCCATGAGCAGCAAGCAAAAAATATCGACCTTGCGGCAGAAGCCAAAAAGTGGAACGAGCCCATCATTGACGCATCCGGCAAGTACATTACGGAGCAGGACATTACCGATGCACTGTGCAAAGGCGGCGGGTTTGAAGATAGCAAATTTCGCATTCAGCAATATCTCTCTGCACAGGTACTTCCTATCGAGGAAGATCAGGCCCGCTGGCTGAAAAAGGAATACGGCATCGGCGGCGGCACATGGTTCTTCCGTGATGGTGGGCGCGGCTTTCTTAACCACATGGGCAAAAATCTTGAGATCACCCGACGTACAGAGGACGGCGAGTATCGCCGCGTTTTGAAGTGGAAAGAGGTTGCCCAACGCCTGCGGCTTTTGGTTTACAACGACCAGTATCTGACCGATGCCGAAAAAGCCCCCTATCAGGCATGGGCAGCAGAACAGCAAGCCGCCCGCGCAGCGAACGATGCCGCACTCGCCCATGCAAAACACGCTATCGCGGATTTCTGCGAGAATGAGGGGCTAAACGAGCCGAATTTCTCCGACCTGACCCGCGTGGAGTTTGCTTACTCTACCACCGAGGACGATGAGCATGAGATCCAAGTGTATGCCAATCTTCTGCGGAACGAAATCCGCTATGAGGTTGACGGTAACATTGTCCATATCGACTACTTCCAAGATAACCACGAGCTTGCTGCGCAGGGCATTGAAAACAGCGCCTTCTCGGATTTTATCAATACCGCCGAAGCAGAGTTTGAAAAGCATCATCCGACTACAAGAAAAGTCGAAAAATCACCTGTAACTATCGGCAGCACGGTTTATCTGGAAGATGCCAGACCCTTTACCGTGGAGGAAATCGGCAGAGAAAACATTCATCTGCGGGATGAAAGTTTCCCGCTGGTAGGCCGTGCCGTCAGCCACGAGGAGTTTGCGCGGCTGCTTGCTGCCAACCCCAAAAATGCAGCACTATCCGCCCCGAAAGTTCCAAGCCGCCAAGAGCAGCAAGGAGAAACTGCTGAACCCATCGTGGGCGAAGTCATCGAAGAACCCAGCCCCTTTGTGGCACAGGTTATGGCGGATGCAGAACGGCTTTCGGCAGAAGATGAACCTTACCACCGTGAACCCATTACCTATGAAGCTCCCTATCTGGACAACCTGCCGACAGCACCGCGCGAAAAATTTGCAGCCAACATTGCCGCCATCCAAAAGTTGAAAGAAATTGAGCAGCGCGTAGCAAACGGCGGCAGCCCTGCTTTTGAGGATGAGCAGAAAATTTTAGCGCAGTACACGGGCTGGGGCGGGCTTTCGGATGCATTCGACCCGAACAAAAGTGCATGGTCGAACGAGTACAGCCAACTGAAAGCAGCATTGTCTGAATCCGAATACGAAGCTGCCCGCAGCAGCACCCTGACGGCGTTTTATACCCCCGCCACCGTTATCCACCCCATCTACCGTGCACTGGAACGCTTCGGCGTAAAGGGCGGAAAAATCCTAGAACCCAGCATGGGCACAGGCGCATTTCTCGCACACGGACATTTTGGCAGCAGCGATGCCAAATTCTACGGCGTAGAATTGGACAGCATCACAGGCCGCATCTCCAAGCAGCTATATCAAAAGGCCAATATCCAAGTGACTGGCTATGAAAATGCGCTTCTCCCCGATAACTATTTTGACTGCGTTATTGGCAATGTCCCTTTCGGCAATTTCCAAGTCAATGACCCGCAGTATAACCGGTTGCATTTTCCCATTCACGACTATTTCTTTGCCAAGAGCATCGACAAGCTGCGCACCGGCGGCATCATGGCGTTCATCACCTCCAGCGGCACATTGGACAAAAAGGATGACCGTGCCCGCAAGTACCTTGCCGAGCGCTGCGACCTTATCGGTGCGGTGCGCTTGCCCAACAATGCGTTCAAGGGCAGCGGCACTAAAATCATGACGGATGTAATTTTCCTGCAAAAGCGCGATACGCTGCGCCAGCAGGACGAGCCTTGGCTGCACCTTGCAGAAGATGCCAACGGCATTACCATGAACCGCTACTTTGTGGAGCACCCCGAAATGATTTGCGGCAGAATGGAGATAGTCTCCGGTCCGTATGGCCCGACTTCCACCTGCCAGCCAATAGACCCCGATGCGGTGGACCGTTTCGGAAAGCCGTTGCTGGAAACGCAAATCGACACTGCCATGCAGCACTTGACCGCCACGCTGACAAAAGCCGAAATTCCCATACAGGAGGAAAGCGACGAGGATACCAAGTACATTGATGCCGATCCCTTTGTGCGTAATTTCAGCTACACGGTAAAGGACGATAAAATCTATTACCGCGAAGGCGCAGTTATGCGGGAATGTAATCCCAACGCAGCCTCTGCCGAGCGTATCCGCAAACTGGTGGAACTGCGCGATACCACCCGCGCTCTGATCGATGCGCAGTTGCAGGACTTGTCGGACGAGGAAATCCACCGTCTGCAAGCCCAGCTTAACCGCCAATATGATGCCTTCCGCGGCAAACACGGCCTAATCAACAGCCGCAGCGCGGAGTTGTCTTTCCGGGATGACAGCAGCTACTATTTGCTGTGTTCACTGGAAAATGTCGATGAAAAAGGAAACTTTATCAGCAAGTCGGATATGTTCACCAAAAGGACTATCCGCTCTGCACAGATACCCGACCACGCCGACACGGCATCGGACGCTCTGGCACTGAGCATCGGGGAACGTGCCAAGGTCGATATGCCTTACATGATGCACCTTACCGGGAAAGATGAAGCAACGCTTGCTAAGGAACTGGCGGGCGTTATTTTTGTAGAGCCTTTCCGCAAACAGGAGGACGGCAGCCCTGTTTACCTTATGGCGGATGAGTATTTATCCGGCAATGTACGCGAAAAGCTGCGTATTGCTCATGTTGCAGCCGACCAAGACCCGGCATTCCGCATCAATGTAGAAGCGTTGGAACAGGTGCAGCCCAAGGACTTGACGGCGGGCGAGATAACGGTCCGGTTGGGTGTCACATGGATCGGGCCGGAAATCATCAAGCGGTTTGCCGATGAACTTTTTCAGTCAACCTACCGCGAACAGAAAATAGCTGTCCGTTACAATGAATATCTGAATAACTGGTATATTTCCAACAAGAGCCAGGGCAACGATAATATCCGCGTCACGAACACCTACGGCACAAAACGTATCAACGGCTATCATTTGTTGGAGAACGCACTCAACCTGCGGGCCACCAAAATTTACGATACAATCTATGACGAAAACGGCAAGGAGCAGCATAAACTCAATGGTCCTGCCACCGAAGAAGCACAGGCCAAGCAACGGATGATAGAAGATGCTTTTAAAGACTGGATTTTCAAGGACCGTGAACGCCGGGAAAGCTTGGTGGCGCTGTACAATGAAAAGTTCAACTGCATCCGCCCCCGTGAGTACGACGGCAGCCACATCCAGTTTTTCGGCATGAACCCGGAAATCGCGCTGCGGCCCCACCAGCGCAATGCCATTGCGCATATTTTGTACGGGCACAACACACTGCTGGCGCACGTTGTCGGCGCAGGAAAAACCTATGAGATGGTCGCCGCCGCGATGGAGAAAAAGCGATTGGGATTATGCAGCAAAACACTTGTCGCCGTGCCAAATCATCTGACAGGCCAATTTGCCAGTGAAGCGCTGAAGCTATACCCCAACGCAAACATTTTGGTGACAACGCAGCGCGATTTTGAAAAAACGAACCGCAAGCGGTTTTGCGCCAAAATTGCCACCGGCAACTATGACATTGTGGTAATCGGTCACAGCCAGTTTGAAAAGATTCCACTTTCCGATGCCAGAAAAGCCGAGTTTATCCGCAAGCAAATTGACGAGCTGGAGATGCAGTTGGAGAGCATGGACAACAGCGACAGCCGTCTGACCGTCAAGCAGTTGGAAAGTAAGAAAAAGCAGTTGAAAACCAAGCTGTCAAATTTGCTGGACGCCCCGAAGCGGGATGATGTGGTGACTTTTGAGGAACTGGGCGCAGACTCCCTCATGGTCGATGAAGCACACAATTTCAAGAACCTCATGACCGTTACTAAGATGCACAACATCGCGGGTATCAGCACCACCGAGAGCCAAAAGGCCAGTGACCTGTTTATGAAGTGCCAGTACCTTGATGAAATCACTGGGGCGCGGGGCGTAACGTTTGCCACAGGCACACCCATTTCCAACAGCATGACCGAGCTGTATACCATGCAGCGCTATTTGCAGCAGTACACCTTGGAACGCAACGGCCTTGCAAACTTTGACAGTTGGGCGGCCACCTTTGGCGAAACCGTCACAGCCATCGAACTTGCGCCGGAGGGAACCGGCTACCGCACAAAAACACGCTTTGCTCGTTTTTTCAATCTGCCAGAACTTATGGCAATGTTCAAAGAATGCGCCGATATTCAAACAGCAGATATGCTGAAACTGCCTGTCCCTGCTCTTGTGGGCGGCAAGCCAACCAACATCCAGCTAAAGCCCTCCGAAATACAAAAGCAGATGGTGACAGAATTGGGCGAACGGGCCGACAAAATCCGCAATAAAATGGTAAAGCTCTATGAGGACAATATGCTGAAAATCACCAACGACGGACGCAAGTTGGCGCTGGATCAGCGCTTGATCGACCCCGACTTGCCCGATGATCCTGACAGCAAGGTCAATATCTGTGTGGGCAAAATTTTTGAGATATGGGAGCAAACCATGCCTCAACGCAGTGCGCAGCTTGTTTTCTGCGATCTGTCTACGCCCAAGGCGGGCGTTTTCAATGTCTACGATGACATGAAAGCAAAGCTGATTGAGCGCGGAATCCCCGAAACAGAAATTGCCTTCATCCATGAAGCGAACACCGATGCCCGCAAGACGGAACTTTTCGGAAAAGTTCGCAGCGGTGCAGTTCGCGTGCTGATGGGCAGCACGGCCAAAATGGGAGCCGGAACCAATGTCCAAAAGCGGTTGATTGCGCTGCACCATCTGGATGTACCGTGGCGGCCATCTGATATTGAGCAGCGTGAGGGCAGAATATTACGACAGGGCAATGAAAATAAGGAGGTCTATGTTTTCCGTTATGTCACCGAAGGTACATTTGATGCCTACTCATGGCAGCTTATCGAAAATAAGCAAAAATTCATCGGACAGATTATGACCTCAAAATCTCCGGCTCGCAGCTGCAATGATATGGACGAGGCTGCACTGTCCTACGCCGAGGTAAAGGCATTGGCGGCAGGCAATCCGCTTATCAAGGAAAAGATGGACTTGGACGTGCAGTTGACCCGTCTTAAAACACTGAAAGCTGCCCATGACAGCCAGCGTTATGAACTGGAAAATAAAATTGCCATCGGCTTCCCGGCTGAAATCCGAAAATGCAAAGAACAGATTGAAAATGCCACGGTAGACGCCGCCACCGTAAAGGAACACTCCGTAGTGGATGCGGACGGCAAAGATGTTTTCTGTATCCAGTTGGAAAAGAAAGTTTACTACGAAAAAGAACCTGCGGGGAAAGCCCTGTTAGGTCTGCTGGGCTTGGCACTGAATAGCGAAAAGCCCGTACCTATCGGGTATTTCAAGGGTATGGAACTGCAAATCCAACATCTGCCTTTTGGCAACGAGTACCATGCAAGATTGGCTGGCTCTGGTACATATAGCACTCAGCTGGGAGCTGATGTGCTAGGCAATCTGACACGCCTTTCCAATTTGGCAAATGGTATTGAACCGAGCATTGAAAAGACCCGCAATATGCAAATCCAGTTGGAACAGCAGCTTGCCAGCGCCGAGGAAGAAGTCAAGCGGCCATTTCCACAGGCAACGGAACTGATTGAAAAGAGTAAGCGTCTTGCGGTGCTGGAGGGACTGCTGAACATGAACGACAAAGACATTGTGACCGACACCGAGCCGGAACAACAGTGTCAGACCGACAATCGACAGCGTGGACAGGAGGAACGATAAATTTTATGATTAAAGGCAGAAAGACCAATCGTATACGCGACCACCCCAAGGATGAAAGGAGTAGTTTTTATGAAAAAATCTATTGTTGCATTGGGCATAGTATTGGCGCTGTCAGGGTGTGCAGCGACAGCGGATGAAACTCTTGCGGCTGAACCGGCTGCACTGGTGGAAATCTCGCCGGCCACCGAAGAAACTGCGCAGCCGGTGGAAGCTGCTGCAACTGCCGAACCTGCGCAGACAGCAACCCCTGAGCCGACACCCGAACCGACACAGGCCCCCACGCCCGCGCCGACAGCAGAGCCTACGGCAGTCCCCACCGCAGAACCCACGCAAGCCCCGGTGGAGGAAACCGTAGCCGCCACTCCGGCACAGGTTAGTATGAGTTATGGTGCGGTGCCGTTCGACCTTGCAGCCGGTACGGAGCAATGGTGGAGCATCGACAGCAGCGACAGCGCATACTGGGCTGTGCAGGAGAACATCAACGCCATCCGTGCGGCGATGGGACTTTCCCCGCTGGCAATGGACGGCGGGCTGAGCGCGGCGGCAGATGCCCGCTGCGAGAGCTTTGTCGCGGGCGGTGCGTTCGACCACAGCGGCATGACCACCCGCAGTGAAATCTGCGCAGCCGGTCCTATCGGCTCGGCCAGCAGCGTATGCAGCTATTGGCAGAACAGTCCTGCCCACTATGCCAACATCACCAACGCCAGCTTTACGAGCATGGGTGTGGCCTGTTGGTTTTGCTCCACCGCCGAGGGGCAGTATACCTACTGGACTGTCACATTCAACTAAAACTCCTACTTGTTTTCATACACAAATTATGATATAATTTCTGTATGAAAGAGAGGTGCTATCTATGCCGAACATTCGTTCCAGCGCAGATTTGAGAAACAACTACAATGACATTTCCTCTTACTGCCATGCCTACAACGAGCCGGTCTTTATTACCAAAAACGGTAAGGGCGACCTTGCCGTTATGAGCATGGAAACCTATGAGGAAATGGCGGGCCGCATTGAACTGTACAGCAAGCTGCAAGAGGGCCTTGCCGACGTGGAAGCCGGGAACACGCGCCCCTTTGCCGATGTTATGGCTGATTTGCGCCACCGCAGGGAGCGCAGATGAAATACAACATTCATGTCACCCAAGCCGCCGAGCGCGATATGGCGAACGCCTACGACTATATCGACCTTGTACTGAAAAATCCAACTGCCGCCGACAAGTTGTTGGATGTGGCCGAAGAAAAAATCGGAGCACTGGCAGAATTCCCGCACAAATTTGAAGTCGTTTCCGACAAACTGCTTTCCTTATGGGGAATCCGCTTCACCATCGTTATGAACTACCTTGCGTTCTATACGGTGGACGATGCCACGCAAACGGTGCATATCGTGCGGTTTCTCTACGGCAAAAGCAACTGGATCACCATTCTGAAAAC
>ERZ772897.2549-NODE-2549-length-15551-cov-2.995289_pt1 | contig 15551 bp, 15 predicted proteins | sample MGYA00512125_ERZ772897 | MGnify/ENA primary metagenome ERZ772897 (study PRJEB29015, sample SAMEA2737660) | human gut metagenome | biome: human gut; feature: human-associated habitat; material: faeces | place: China | collected 2012 ... | reverse complement strand
CTCTGCCTACCCCAGCCAGCTTTCCGGCGGGCAGCAGCAGCGGGTGGCAATCGCCCGGGCTTTGGCAGCGGCCCCTGCCATCATTCTGGCAGACGAGCCAACCGGCAATCTGGACAGCAAGACCAGTCAGGATGTACTAAGTCTGTTGAAGGTGACCAGTCAGAAATTCGCCCAGACCATCGTGATGATCACCCACAATGAGGAAATCGCCCAACTGGCCGACCGGATCATCCGCATTGAAGACGGCCGCATCGTCACAGGCCGCTGAGGAGGTGGCTGTGATGAAGGTTTCAAACCAGAAATGCATCCGCAGGCTCAGCTTCCGGTTTCTCCGGGCCAACCGGCGGCGGAACCGGATCGCGGTTTTCGCCATTGCCTTGACGACGCTGCTGTTTACGTCTCTATTTACCATTGTCCTGTCCCTGAATTCCAGCTACGAAACCTACCAGTTCCGGCAATTGGGCGGCTATGCCCACGGTACATTTAAGGACGTATCCCCGGAGCAGGCAGAGCGGATCGCTGCCCACCCGAACGTGAAAGAGGTGGGCGCGCGAAAGGTCATCGGCATCAGCACAGAGGGCGTTTTTGCCAAGATCCCGGCTGAAATCAGCTATATGGATGCAAACTGCACCAAGTGGAGCTACGCCACCCCCACCACCGGGCGCATGCCCACAAGCGGAAAAGAAGTGGCCATGGATACTGCGGCCCTGCAAATGCTTGGTATCACGCCGGAATTGGGAGCAGAGGTCACCGTTTCCTATTCCGTCACGGACAAGGATCAGACCGCTTTCCCTGTGACGGACACCTTCACCCTGGTGGGCTTCTGGGACTATGACGACCTGATGCCTGTTCACTACATCAATATCCCCGCAGACTATGCCTCCTCCATTGAAGCCCAGGCAGCGGAACAGGGGCTGGAACCTTTCCGCGTGGATCTGAATGTGATGATGGCGTCCGCTGCCAACATTCGGGGACAGATGGAGCAGGTAGATTCCGACCTGGGTTACACCTGGGACAGCTACGGCGATCCAAACAGCGTTCGAATCGGTGTCAACTGGGGCTATACCACTTCCCAGATAGCATCCCAGCTCGACCCCCAGACGGTGATTGCCATAGCGGCCTTTCTCCTGCTGGTGATTTTCACCGGATATCTGATCATTTACAACATCTTCCAGATCTCCGTCACCGGGGACATTCGATTTTACGGCCTGCTGAAAACCATCGGCACAACGCCCCGCCAGTTGAAGCGCATCATCCGACAGCAGGCGCTGCTTCTGTGCGTCATCGGCATTCCGGCGGGTATGCTGCTGGGCTACGGCGTTGGCGCAGTCCTGACCCCTGTTGTGATGGCCAGGACAACCTTCGGCGCCGGGATCACCACCATCAGCGCCTCTCCCCTGATTTTTCTTGCCTCTGCTTTGTTCGCCCTGGTCACCGTTCTGCTGTCCTGTTCCCGTCCGGGAAAGATTGCCTCAAAAGTTTCTCCGGTGGAAGCAACAAAGTACACGGAAATTGTAAGGAGCAAAAAGATGCACCGCACTACCCGTGGTGCAAAAGTACATCAAATGGCTTTTGCCAACTTGGGGCGCAATAAAAGGAAAACTGTTCTTGTAGTTATCTCTCTTTCGCTTTCGGTGGTACTTCTCAATATCCTGGTCACTTTTACAGGTGGTTTCGATATGGAAAAGTATCTGGCAAAACAAACCTGTGCTGACTTTATAGTAAGCTCAACGGACTATTTCCGTTATAACGATTCCAGCAGTTATATTTCGCAGGAACAAATTGAACAAATCAAAGCGAATACCGCTCTGTCCCTGTCCGGTTGTGGTTATACGTTGACCGGTTATACTCCATATGCCTGGATGAGCGAGGAGCACTGGCTGCAGGGCATGACGCACTATACTTCCGAGGAAAATGCGAAAGCCGTGTTGGAACAGAGAGATCGTCGTGGTGATCTTGTGGGCCAGAGTACATTGATGGAAGGCTTGGATGATTCCTTGTTTGATAAATTAACTGTGGTAGAGGGCGACATATCTCCTTTGTTTCAAAAAGATACAAATGCCATCGCCGCAGTCGTTCCTACAGATGATTACGGAAATGTGCGCGATCTTGATTTTTACCCGCCTGTCGGTTCTGTTCAGACCATAACCTATATTGATGAAGGACATTATATTGACAGCCGTACCGGAAACCTCTGCGATGAAAATACGCCTGCGGAATACGTACAGTTTCAGCTTTCTGCCAGTCATGATGTAGCCTATACAATCTGTGCTTATGTCACAGTGCCATACTCCATGAGCTTCCGTTCTTATTCACCAGGCTATAGTTTTGTGCTTCCCATCGAGAAACTCAACCATGACAGCCAGCATGAAAGTATCCCGATGTTTTATCTGTTCGATACGCCCGATGACATAAGCGAAGCATCCGCGGAGAATTACCTTGCCGATTTAACCGCTGACAATTTGTCCGGATTGATGTATGAAAGCAAAGCAACACTCCGGGCAGAATTCGAGAGCTTCCAGACCATGTTTCTGCTGCTGGGCGGGCTGCTCTGCGCCATTGTCGGCCTTGTGGGCATTCTCAACTTCTTCAATGCCATTATGACGGGGATTTTTTCCCGCAGAAGAGAATTTGCGGTTCTCCAGGCGGTGGGAATGACCGGCAGGCAGCTCAACGCGATGCTGGTTTATGAGGGACTGTTCTATGCCCTGGGCTCTGCCGGGGCCGCGCTGGTTCTTTCGGTCATGATGAGTCCCTTGCTTGGAAAACTTATGGAAAAAATGTTCTGGTTTTTCAGCGCCAGGTTCAATGTGATCCCCGCGCTTACCGCCATTCCCCTGTTCGCGCTGCTTGGCTGGTTGATTCCCACCGCCATGCATAAACAGGCGATGAAATACAGCGTGGTGGAACGGCTGCGGGACGCAGAGTAATTCCCCATAACAAAAGACATCCCTCTGCCGCAATGGCAGAGGGATATTCTTATAGACGTGGTTTATGCCTTTACGGCGTTCAGGATGCACTTCACCAGTTCGTCCCGGCCGTCGCCCTTCTCGGCGGAGAAAGGGATCACGGGGCAGCTCTCGGGCAGCTCCAGGTCGGCGCGGATGGTGGCGAGGTTCGCCTCCAGCTCGCTCTTCTTCAGCTTGTCCTTCTTGTTGGCAAGGACCACAAAGGGGCAGCCGGAATCCAGAAACCACCTGGCCATGGTGATATCGTTGTTCGTGGGCGGATGGCGGTAGTCCACGATCAGCACCCCCAGGGTAATGCGGTTGGCAGCAAAATAGTCCTCCATGAGCTTTGCCCAGCGGTCCTTTTCCGCCTGGGGTACCTTTGCAAAGCCGTAGCCGGGCAGGTCCACCAGATAGCAGGTTTTATCCAGCAAAAAATAGTTCACATGGACGGTCTTTCCCGGCTTATCCCCCACCTTTGCCATGCTCTTGCGCTGCAAAAGGCGGTTGATGACGGAGGATTTGCCCACATTGGACTTGCCCGCAAAGGCAATCTCCGGCAGCCGTTTTCCCGGAAAATCCTTGGGCGAGGCGGCGGAAATCAAGAATTCTACGTTCTGAAAATTCATAGCCGCCTCCTTACTGCTGCAGCTCCGGCCGTCTTGCCTTGGTGGAAACGTCCTCAGGCAAGCTGCCCAGAATGGCAGGGTTCATCTCCGCAGTCCGGTTCAGCGCCGCATTCAGCACCGTATCCACCGTAGAAGCGCTGATGAAATTCAGCTGCTTGCGGACGGTCTGGTCGATCTCTTCCAGGTCCCGCTCGTTGTCCTTGGGAATAATGACCGTGCGGATGCCGTGGCGAAGCGCCGCCATGGTCTTCTCCTTCAAGCCGCCAATGCGCATGACCCGGCCCCGAAGGGAAACTTCGCCGGTCATGGCCACATCCCGCCGGACGGTGGTATTCGTCAGGGCGGAGACGATTGCCGTACAGACCGTCACACCGGCACTGGGGCCGTCCTTGGGCACAGCGCCCTCCGGGAAATGGACATGGATATCCTTGGTCTTGTAAAAGTCGACGGGGACGCCCAGCTTCTGGGCGTTGGCCCGGATATAGCTCAGGGCGGCATGGGCGGATTCCTTCATGACGTTGCCCAGGTTTCCGGTGAGCTCCAGCTTTCCGGAGCCCTCCATCACATTGACTTCCACTTCTAGGGTCTCGCCGCCTACGCTGGTCCAGGCCAGGCCCGTGACCAGGCCCACCTGGTCGCTGCCCGGCAGACGGTCCGGCAGGAATTTGCGGATGCCCAGGAAGTCCTCCAGATTGCCGCCGGTGACGGTGATCTTCTTGGGCTCCTCCTGGGAAAGCAGCTGCATATCTGCCTTCCGGCAAATGGCCCCGATTTCCCGCTCCAGGTTCCGAACGCCGGATTCCCGGGTATAGCAGCAGATGATCTCCCGAATGGCATCATCCGTAATGCGCAGCTGGGTCTTTTTCAGGCCGTGCTTTTTCAGCTGCTTGGGCACCAGGTAATTCTTGGCAATCATGAGCTTCTCTTCATCGGAATAGGAGCCCAGTTCGATGATCTCCATACGGTCCAGCAGGGGTCTGGGGACGGTATCCAGGGTGTTGGCGGTGGTGATGAACATTACATCGGACAGGTCGAAGGGAATCTCAATATAATGGTCCCGATAGGTGCTGTTCTGCTCCGCATCCAGCACCTCCAGCAGCGCCGCGCTGGGGTCGCCCCGGTAGTCTGAGCCCATTTTGTCGATCTCGTCCAGCAGGACAACGGGGTTGGAGGTCCCGGCCTGGGTCATGGCCGTCATGATGCGGCCGGGCATGGCTCCCACATAGGTCTTCCGGTGGCCCCGGATATCGGCCTCGTCATGGACGCCGCCCAGGGAAATGCGGACCATCTTCCGGTTCATGCACCGGGCAATGGAATAGGCAATAGAGGTTTTGCCCACACCGGGAGGGCCTACCAGGCAGAGAATCTGGTGCTGGCTGTCCGGGGCCATCTGCTTGACGGCCATGGTCTCCAGAATCCGCTCCTTCACCTTTTCCATGCCGAAGTGATCCTTGTCCAGCACCTTGCGTGCAGCGGCCACATCCACCCGGTCCTTGGTCTTCACATTCCACGGAAGATCCAGCACCGTGTCCAGATAGTTGCGCAGGACGGAGGCTTCGGAGGAGCCGAAGGGCTGCTTCTTCAGCTTTTCGGCATCCTTGATCAGCTTCTTCTCCTGCTCCTCGGCAAGATGCAGCTTCTTGATGCGGGCAATGTCCTCGTCCAGCTCTGCATTCTCGTCTTCCTCGCCCAGCTCTTCCCGAATGGCACGCATCTGCTCGCGCAGATAGTAGTCCCGCTGGTTCTGGTCCATATTGACCCGGGTCTTGTCCTGGATCTCGGATTCCAGCTTCAAAACCTCAATCTCCCGGCGCAGCATGGCAACTGCCATTTCCAGGCGCTTGGTGGGGTTCAGCTGGGCCAAAAGGGCCGCCTTGTCCTGGATGTCCAGGCCGGAATTCTGGCCGATGGAATCCGCAAGGAAGCCGTCGTCATCGCTGGCAAGCATTTTCAGCTGAATCAGCTGAGCCGGGTGCTCCGTGTACTCCGTATAGGCGGCGTAGAGACTGTTGGCCTCCCGGCGCAGCGCATGGCTTCTGGGGCCGCTGCCGCTCTCCGGGCAGGAGACAGACTCCACCTGCCCGGCCAAATACGGCTCTGTCTGCCGCATTTCCGTAATGCGTCCCCGAGAAAGGCCGGTGACCAAGACCCGCAGATTTTCATCCTGGGCCTTCAGCACCTGCTTGACCTGGACAATGGTACCCACGGTATACAGATCTCCCAGCTTGGGGTCGTCCACCATGATGTCCTTCTGGGGCGTCAGAAAAAGGGTCTGATTCTCCTTCATCGCCGCCTCCAGCGCCAGGGCAGACTTGGGCCGGCCCACATCGAAGTGGACCGTCTGATCCGGGAAAATGGCCAGCCCCCGCAGGGCCAGGACCGGCATATTCCCGGCATAAATCATCTCGCTCATTGTATTTTCCCTCCTTTGTGGAGTTAATGGCACCAAAAAGTACCTATGAAGACAAAAGGGGGCAGATTTCTCCGCCCCCTTAAAGCACTATTTCTTCCCGTTCAGGGGCTCTCTGGGATGGGCAGGATCTCGCACAATGGTAGGCTGCCCACCCTCGACGCATTCCGGTGTCAGAATCACCTTCTGGATGGTCAGATCCGAGGGAATCTGGAACATGATGTTCGTCATGATTTTCTCCAGAATTGCCCGCAGGCCTCTGGCGCCGATCTGGCGGTCAATGGCCTTCTTGGCAACGGCCTTCATGGCATCCTCGGTGATCTCCAGAGCCACGCCGTCCATCTCCAGCAGCTTCTGATACTGGCGGACAATGGCGTTCTTGGGCTCTACCATAATGCGAACCAGGTCCTCCTGGCTAAGACTCTCCAGGCAGGCGATCATGGGCATACGGCCAATGAGCTCAGGGATAATGCCGAACTTCATCAGATCGTGGGGCTCCACCTGGGCAAGCAGCTTGCCCACATCCCGGTTCTTCCGGCTTTCCACCGGCGCATCAAAGCCGATGGTGCTCCGGTCCGTCCGGGCCTCAATGATCTTATCCAGCCCATCGAAGGCACCGCCGCAGATGAAGAGGATATTGGTGGTATCCACCTGGATCATCTCCTGCTGGGGGTGCTTCCGTCCGCCCTGGGGCGGGACATTGGCAACGGTGCCCTCCAGGATTTTCAGCAGCGCCTGCTGCACGCCCTCGCCGGACACATCCCGGGTAATGGAGGTATTCTCGCTCTTGCGGGCGATCTTGTCGATCTCATCCACATAGATGATGCCCCGCTCGGCCCGCTCCACGTCGAAATCCGCCGCCTGCAAAAGCCGCAGCAGGATGTTCTCCACGTCGTCGCCCACATAGCCGGCCTCGGTCAGCGTGGTAGCGTCTGCGATTGCAAAGGGCACGTTGAGGATCTTGGCCAGAGTCTGTGCAAAGAGGGTCTTGCCGCAGCCCGTGGGGCCGATGAGCAGAATATTGCTCTTCTGCAGATCCACATCGGAATTGTCCGGGAACGTAATGCGCTTATAGTGATTGTAGACCGCAACGGACAGGGCGATTTTGGCCTCTTCCTGACCAATGATATAGTGGTCCATGAAGGCCTTCATTTCCATGGGGGTCGGCAGCTTTTCCAGCTTGGGTGCACCGCCGCCCACGTCGATCTCATCCCGCAGCAGCTCGCTGCAGGCCTGCACACAGTCGCTGCAGATATACACGCCGGGGCCGGCAATCAGCCGACCGGCCTGGGACTCCCGCTTCCCGCAGAAGCTGCATCTAACCGGCGGCTCACTTGTTCTTGCCATTTTCCGGCACCTCGTTTCTCTTAAAAATCAATGATGCTCCAGAACCCGGTCGATGAGGCCGAAGGCCTTTGCCTCTTCCGCATTCAGGAAATTATCCCGCTCGCAGGCGGCGGTGACCTCTTCGATGCTCTTGCCGGTATTCTCGGACAGGATGCGGTTCATCCGGATCTTGACGTTTTCCAACCGCTTCAGATGAATGGCCATGTCCGTAATCTGACCCTGGGTGCCCGCAGAGGGCTGGTGGATCATGATTTCAGAATTGGGCAGAGCCATCCGCTTGCCCTTGGTGCCGGAGCTCAGCAGGAAAGCACCCATGGATGCGGCCATGCCCACGCAGATGGTTGCAACATCGCACTTGATGTATTGCATGGTGTCATAGATGGCCATACCGGCCGTGACACTGCCGCCGGGGGAATTGATATAGAACTGAATGTCCTTATCCGGGTCCTGGGCTTCCAGATACAGCAGCTGGGCAACTACCAGGCTGGCTGTGGTATCGTTAACCTCTTCGGACAGGAAAATAATGCGGTCATTCAGCAGACGGGAAAAAATGTCATAGCTGCGTTCGCCGCGGCTGGTCTGCTCAACAACATAGGGTACTAAACTCATGGTGATGTCTCCTTTCAATTGACAGCCATGGAAAACACGCGGCGGACCGTGGGGGCCTTTTGCTTCCCCCGCGATCCGTATTTTTTGTTTTCAAGCCGACTGTCTAGGCTTTGCCGTGAAACATTCTAACCATTTGGAAAGAGGCTTATTCCTCGGTCTTCTCCTCAGCCTTGGGCGCAACGGCAACGGCGCTGTCCACGATCAGCTTCACGGCCTTGCGGGTCTTCAGGGACTCGGTCAACTCCTCAACGGGAACCAGCTCCTTGACCTTGGAAACCTCCATCTCGTACTGCTTGGCCATGCTCTCGAACTCTTCCTCGATGTCCTGCTCGGTGACGGTCAGGTTCTCCACCTCGGCGATTTTCTCCAGGGTGACGGAGATCTTGGCCTGCTTCTCAGCGGTGGGACGGAAGGCATTGCGCATGGTGTTCACATCGCCGCCCATCATCTTGGCGTACTGCTCCATGGAGTAGCCGCTCATCTGCAGCTGGTAGCCGAAGCGCTCCATCTGCACATCCAGCTCCTTCTCAACCAGAGCATTGGGCATATCCACAGTGGTGTTCTCAGCGGCCTTCTCAACGGCAGCGTTCTCGAAATCGGAATCCAGCTGCTTCTGAGCCTTCTCCAGAGCCTTGGCACGGATGTCGGCCTTCAGAGCCTCCAGGGTATCGAACTCGGAAACGTCCTTGGCGAACTCATCGTCCTGCTCAGGGATGATGTTCATGGTCAGCTTGTTGACCTTCACATGGAACACAACAGCCTTGCCGGCCAGGTCCTTGTGATAGTCCTCGGGGAAGGTGATGTCGATGTCCTTCTCCTCACCCACGTTCATGCCGACGATCTGCTCCTCAAAGCCGGGAACAAAGGAGTGGCTGCCCAGGGTCAGGTCGAAGTTCTCGCCCTTGCCGCCCTCGAAGGGAACGCCATTGTCGAAGCCCTCGAAGTCGATGTTGGCAGTGTCGCCCATCTCAGCGGGACGGTCCACATTCTCGGTGGAAGCCACGTTCTTGGCCATGGCGTCCAGCTCGGCCTGAACCTGTGCATCGGTAACGGTGGGCTCAGCCTTCTCGACCTCCAGGCCCTTGTACTGGCCCAGAGTGACCTCAGGGTAGACGTCGGTGGTCAGGGTCAGGGTGACGGTGTTGTCGTCAGCGATCTGCATATCGGTCAGGCTGGGGCGGCCAATGGCCTTGAAGCCATCCTGGCTGGCAACGGCGAACTCATAGATCTCGGGGAAAATCTCCTCCAGGCCGTCTTCATAGAAGACATGGGCACCGTACATAGCCTCGATCATCTTCCGGGGAGCCTTGCCCTTGCGGAAGCCGGGGATCATGATGCTCTTACGGGCCTTCATATAAGCGCTGTTGACACCGCGCTCCATCAGCTCCTTGTCGATCTCCACCACGATGGTGGCCTGATTGCCGTTTCTTTCTACGCTCTTAACATTCATGTAAATATACCTCCTGATAGGTGCTTTGGAACGCACCCTTTATTTATATTTTTACATAGCCGATATATTCTATCAAATAAAGTGGGAATTGTCCACACTTTTCTTAAAAAGTTTTCATTTAATTACCGGCTGGGGCTGGAAATTCACATAGTCCGCAGACAGCAGGCGATAGAAAATGCCATCCCACTGCCCTTCCAGCGCCAGCTTGTGGCTTCCGCCGTGCAAATGCCCATAAAAGCACTGCCGGACACCATATTTCTCCAGAATATCCAGAATCTCCTGGCAGGTGTATCCCTTGTACCTGGGCGGATAGTGGAGAAACACCAGCTTCTCCCGGTCCCCTGCCGCTTTCAGAGACGCCTCCAGGCGCATCAGCTCCCGGCGGAACACCTTTTCATCGTGGGTACCGGACTTTTCCTCCTCGAAAAACCAGCCGCGGGTGCCGCAGATGGCATAGTCCTCATAGAAATAGCAGTTATTATTCAGCAGATACATCTGGGTAAATTCGTTTTCCTTACAGAATTTCTCGAATTTCGCAGCCGTGCTCCACCAATAATCGTGATTTCCCTTTAGAATGATTTTTCTGCCGGGGATCTGCTGAATCCAGGAAAAATCTGCCCTTGCGCTGGGAAGGTCCAGTGCCCAGCTCAAATCGCCCATAAGCACCGTGGTATCCTCCGGGCCAATCACCCGGAATCCCTGCCGGAGCTTTTCCATATAGCCAACCCAGGCACCGCCGAAAACATCCATGGGCTTCGGCGCGCCCAGGCACAGATGCAAATCGCCTATGGCATACAGCGCCACGCACTCACCTCCCCGTATTCAAGTATTCCCTGACCGTTGCCCCGGGCACATCCAGCAGCGCAGAAATGGTATCGCTGTCCGGTTCCGGGCTGCGCTCCGACAGGAGCAGCGCCCTGCGGTTCTCCCCCGCCTTAGAGCGATAATCCTGCACCCCGGCATAGAGAATGGCCGTATAGGGGCTGAGCAGGCAATCATAATTTTTCAGAACGCCCGTCAGTGTCAGCGTCAGGCGGCTCTCGCTGGTCACGCCCACAAACAGTGCGCGCTGCATTTGCCGCAAAAGGCTCTGTTCCGGCTCATAGGTCAGGCCCATATAGGAAACCTTGGCATATTCCACTGCCGGTTTTGGGCCGCCCATGCAGTACAGCAGGTGCTCCAGTCCCATGGGCAGCACCACATCCGCAAGCGGCGTGCGGGTCTTTTCGCAGACCCCATCAGTCCGCAGCTGCCCCAGGTGTACCAGCTCCCAGGGGCTGTTGTTTTCATTGCAGCAGCAAATGATTTTCCCTACCGGGAAGCCCATTTGTTTCAAATACACCCCCGCCAGAACGCCGGAGAAATCTCCGGACAGCACCGCCAGATCTGTCTCCTCCTGCTCCATCCGGGAGAGCAGCATGCCCATAACCGCCAGCTTGACGCAGGTTTTCGCCCAGAAGCCGCAGCTGCACCCCAGCCGTTCCGACAGAAAGCGCAGAATGTAGCTCAGCTCCCCCTCCGGGTTATGCCAGCACTGCACCAAAACCGTCCTTCGGTCCAGCTCCCGGGCACGAACCCAGCGGCGGCCTACGGAGAAATCCAGGTCCCAGGCAGTAATCCCCAGGTCAAGGTACATACCCAGCAGCCGGACAAAGGCGCCATTTTCCGGCAGCTTTCCCAGATTCCGGATCTCCTCCCCGCTCAGCTGGGGCACCGTCTCCGGCACATACAGCCCGCCATCCGGGCTTCTGTCCTGGGAGAATGCCTGCTTTGCATCATAAAGGGGTTCCTTACTTCTTGTTGTTGCGTACCGCAGCGTCCATCACTCCCAAAGCATTGTTCCAATAGAGATTCATAACCATTTCCTCCGTCAGGCCCCGCTCCAGCAGGCGCTGGGCCAGAGCCGGATAGCTCTGGACACCCTCAAAGCCCTGGGCCAAAGCATCACAGCCGTCCAGGTCGCCGCCCAACGCAATATGACGGCACTCCGGATCCATTTCCAGGAAATGGAAAATATGGTCGCAGATCGTGTCCAGCGTGGGCTTTTCCCCCAGGAATTCCGCGAACTGATTGATACCTGCCACGCCGCCCGTATCCCGGATGGCCCGGAACATATCGTCCGTCAGGTTCCGGGCATGGGGACAGACGGCCCGGCTGTTGGAATGGGAGGCTATCACAGGCGCCTGGGTGATCTTCATAATATCCCAGAAGCCTGCATCGCTGATATGGCTCACATCCACCAGGATACCAAGCTCCTGGGCATTGCGGACATATTCCCGCCCCAGGTCTGTCAGGCCCTCTCCGGTCTGGTTGGAGCCGGTGAGGACGTTGCTTTCATTCCAGCCAAGGGTAGAAATGCGGAAGCCGGCCTGGAACATGCTTTCCAGCAGCTCCGGGTCAAAGTCAAAGCCCGCCGGGCCTTCAATGGTCAGAAGGGCGGACATTTTTCCCTTTTCGTAGTTTGCCCGGATATCATCGGCGCTGTACACCAGACCGATCTTTCTTTTGTTCTTGTCGATTTCCCGCTGGATGGTGGCAATTTCCCGCTCAAAAACGACAACGGGAGACAGGCCGTACCAGTCCTTTTTTTCAATATAGGGCGTTGTAAAGCAGGCAAAGCACTGGCAGTAGCCGGAAAGCTGTTTTGCTCGGGTCAGGTCAATATGACCGCCATTCGCATTCAGGCTTCCTGCCTGATTCACATCGTCGCCCAGCAGCCGCAGGGCGGTGTCGCAGTGCAGATCAAATACCGGAAAATTCATTCAAATGCATCCTCCAAATGATTGATAATCAGCTTTTTTGTCTCCGTTCCCTGGGGTGCATAGATTTCGATCACATCGAACCGGGGCTGCAAGCTTGTGGGATACCAGGATAAGTACATGGACGCCGTGGTGCGGAGCCTTTGCTGCTTCCGGTAGTCCACAAATTCCCGTGCCTGGGCAAACGCCGCATTTTTGCGCAGCTTGACCTCCACAAAAACCAGATAGCGCCTGTTTTTGACGATCAGGTCAATTTCCCCGAATTTGCACCGGTAATTGGATGCCACCAGTGCATAGCCCTTTCGGCGCAGAAATTCCGCCGCCTTTTCCTCCCCCCAGGGGCCCAGCAGATTAGCCATAGAGCTTTTTCAAAAAGGACCTTCTGTGGATGGGGCAAGGCCCCAGCTTTTCCAGGGCTGCATAGTGGGCCTTGGTGCCATAGCCCTTGTGAATTTCAAAGCCATAGCCCGGGTATTTTTCCGCAGCTTCCATCATCCAGTTGTCTCGGGTGACCTTGGCCAGCACGGAAGCGGCGGCAATATTGGCGCTCAGACTGTCGCCCTTGATGACCGTCTTGCAGGGCACGCCGAAGTCCGTCTCCCGGTTGCCGTCGATCAGGGCGAATTCCGGCTGGGGATTCAGCTGCTCCATCGCCCGGCGCATGGCCAGAAAGGTGGCCTGTAGGATATTGATCTCGTCAATCTCCTCCTGGCTTGCAAAAGCAATGCCAAAGCTCACCGCCTCCTGCTGTATGATTGGAAACAGCTCCCGGCGGCGCTTGTCGGAGAGCTTCTTGCTGTCGTTCAGCCCCGGGATCACCAGTCCCTTGGGCAGGATGACCGCTGCCGCACACACCGGTCCGGCCAGAGGGCCTCTGCCCGCCTCGTCCACGCCGCAGATCAGCTCAAACGGGAGCTCCGACTCGATTTCCCAGAGATTGATTTCACTCATAGCTCTGCCTCCTTGGGCTGCTCCAAGGTAAATTTTCCCAGTTTTCCGCTGCGGAATTCATCCAGCAGTACCTTTGCCATCCGCTCCGTATGGATTTCACCCCGTGCAAGCAGATAGCCTCTGTTCTTTCCTGCCATTTCCAGCAGCTCGTAGCCCCGGGTCCCCTGGGGGGCTTCTACCTTGTAGCGCTCCTTCAGTGTTTCCGGATAGTATTCCAGCAGCAGCTCCATCAGGCGGCAGGCCAGCTCCTCCACATCGATGACGCCCTCCTTGACGGCCCCCGTAAAGGCCAGCATCATGCCAACCTCAGGGTCTTCAAATTTGGGCCAGAGGATTCCCGGGGTATCCAGCAGCTGCAATCCCGCGTCCACCGTCACCCACTGCTTGCCCCGGGTCACACCCGGGCGGTTTTCCGCCTTGGCGCCTTTTCTGCCGGAAATCTGATTGATGAGGGTGGATTTGCCCACATTGGGAATCCCTACCACCATAACCCGCAGGGGTCTATTCATGCCCTTCGCCGCATCCCTTTGGAGCTTTTCGGCGCAGGCCTTCCGGGCCGCAGGGGTAAAGCCGGAAATGCCCCGCTTGGTCTTGCAGTCCGTGGCAATGACAGCCATGCCCTTCTTCTCAAAATAGCTTTTCCACCGGCTTGTGGCGGCAGGGTCTGCCAAGTCCATGCGGTTCAGGACGATCATTCTGGGTTTGCTGCCGCAGATGGCATCAATATCCGGGTTCCGGCTGGACAGAGGAATCCGGGCGTCTACGATTTCGCAGACCGCATCCACCTGCTTCAGGTCTGCCTCGATCTGCCGCCGGGTTTTTGTCATGTGGCCCGGATACCACTGAATATTCATATTCTCCATTTAGTTTACCTTTCCGATTCGCTGAAAATCCCGCTTTTGAGAGCCGCCGTCCGTGCCCGGGAAGAGGATCAGGGCAACCTTGCCCAGAATCTCCCGCTTGTCCACCTGGCCAATCTCCAGGGAGCGGCTGTCCTTGGAATTGTTGCGGTTATCACCCATGACAAAGACACAGTTTTCCTCCACGATCTGTGGGAACACAGCCCCTTCGTCCAGATTGGTCAGGGTGTTGGTGTAATCCTCCTCCAGAGGGAGGCCATCTACGTAGACAATACCGTTTTCAAAGTCCATATCCACGATCTGCCCTTCCGTGGCGATGACGCGCTTGACAATGGGCTTCCCGTGATCATAGGCCTGCTTACTGAGGACCACAATGTCCCCCTGTTTCGGCTCCCGATAGAAGAGATTGCCGGTCAAAAGCAAATAGTCCCCATCCAGCAGCGTCTGCCGCATAGAGGGCCCGGACACCACGATGATGCGGAAAAAGACCAGGAATACGATCATAACCACAGACAGCATCCAGCACAAATCGTGCAGATACAGCACAAGACTCTTTTGAAACCCCGGATTTTCTTCCTTCTGCTTTTTGGATTCAAATCGCGCCACGTTTGTTCCCTCCTGTTTCTCTCCCGGCATAATATGGGATATTGTACCACAGCTTGTAGGTATTTTCCAGAAATAAAAAGCAAATTTTTCGTCAGAGCATAAAAAAAGAGGGCAAAGCCCTCTTTCTTTATGAAAAGCAGAATTAAACCTTCTCCTTGATCTTGGCAGCCTTGCCGAAACGATCCCGCAGGTAGTACAGCTTCGCGCGGCGAACCTGGCCCTTACGGACGGTCTCGATCATAGCCACGTTGGGAGAATGCAGGGGGAAGACCTTCTCGCAGCCGACACCGTAGGAAACACGGCGAACGGTGATGGTCTCACCAATGCCGCCATGCTTGCGGGCAATGATGGTGCCTTCGAAAACCTGGATACGCTCACGAGCGCCTTCCTTGATGCGAACGTGCACACGGACGGTGTCGCCAACCCGGATCTCGGGCAGCTCTTCCTTCATGTACTGGCTGTTCAGTGCTTTTACCAAATCCATTTTATTGTCCTCCTTAAATATTAGGCGTTCATGCCCGCGCTTTTTCGCGGCAGAGGACACACCTTGATTTCAGACCGGCTTATTTTAGCATAGAATCATAGGAAATGCAAGCACTTTTTTCGCAATTTCTTTGGATATTTGCGCTGTTATTTTATCCAATTCTAAGGTATCGGCTCAGCACTCTGTGAACGTGTAGCGGACCATGCTCCCCTTGCCGTCGCCGGTGATGATCAGCAAATCGCCGGTTTTGGTCTGCACCCGGTCCATGACCGGGTAGGGGGCGTTTGCCTGCACGTAGCTCTCCGGGCTTTCGCACTCCGCCTCAAGAATCTCCTTTTTGGCGTGGGCTTCCCCGCCGCAGGGATTGATGGTCTCCACCAGGATCTCGTATTCCTTCATAGAAAAAACTCCTTTTCCTTTTTCTATAAGGATATCACAGGGGGCTCAGATCATGCAAATAGGCATTTTCCACAAAAATGTTATGTCAGAATCGTGCAA
>ERZ772897.2540-NODE-2540-length-15606-cov-2.913896_pt1 | contig 15606 bp, 14 predicted proteins | sample MGYA00512125_ERZ772897 | MGnify/ENA primary metagenome ERZ772897 (study PRJEB29015, sample SAMEA2737660) | human gut metagenome | biome: human gut; feature: human-associated habitat; material: faeces | place: China | collected 2012 ... | reverse complement strand
TGTTGGTATCATATATGATACGCATGGTGCAAATATATATATAAAAATTTGCACAACAAAATTTTTATCCAAATTTTTGAAATGGGAGTTGTTTACGAGGAGGAGATATCCTATATCTCTTCCAGGATCAGAGAGTTGAGGAAGGAGCGACGTCTGACGGTACAGGAACTTGCATACCGTTGCGACATGGAAAGATCCAATTTGAGCCGTATCGAAGCGGGACGTACGAACCTTACGGTCAAAACGATGTGTATCATTTGTAATGCGCTGAGTGTGAGCCTGCGCGATGTAATTCGCTAAAAGGGATATACCTATATTTATATATCCCGGCCTTATCGTCCGAAGGGTTCTTTTTTTGGGCATTTTCGGTAATTTATCGTATATTTACGACCGAAACAAAATAAGGTACAGCTATTTGTGAACACTATCGATTTGATCGTCTGCCTCATGCTGGTGTTAGCCGTCTGGAACGGTTGGCGCCAAGGATTTGTCATGCAGGTATGTTCGTTGGCCGGAATCATCGCAGGCATCTGGGTTGCTTCACGTTACGGTGCCGAAGTCGGCGCATGGCTGAAACTTGACGAGACGATTTCAGCTGCCGGAGGATTCGTCGTGGTGCTTCTGGCGGTCGTCCTGCTGGTAGCCATCGCAGGACGGCTGGTACGCAAGTTGTGCCACTTTGCGGGGTTCGGGATAGCCGATATCGTACTGGGCATCGCCGTATCCGTTTTGAAATACATGCTGCTGCTGAGCGTCCTGTTTTCGGCGTTCGACACGCTGAACGAGGACTACACCCTGATCGGGGCCCGTACGATCGAGAAATCAAAAAGTTACAAACCCGTCATGCGCCTCTCCGAGCGTATTTTCCCGTTCCTGGAATGGGTCGGCGAACAGGTGCCGCGGCAGGCGCGGGAGCAGGACGAAGAATAGCCGATGGGAAAACGGTTCACAGGCGTGGTGATACGCGCCACAGGGAGTTGGTACGAGGTGCTGCACGACGGGGAAGCCGTCCGCTGCCGCATCCGCGGGCGCCTGCGTCTGAAAGGCATCCGGTCGACCAACCCGGTGGTGGTGGGCGACCAGGTCACCTGCGAGTCCGACGACGGGGGCGACTACGTCATCTGCGACATCTGTCCCCGCCGCAACTATGTGATCCGTCGGGCTTCGAACCTTTCGAAGGAGTCCCATATCATCGCCGCAAACATCGACCAGGCATTGCTGCTGGCGACATTGCGGGCCCCGGAAACAGCCACGGAGTTCGTAGACCGCTTCCTGGTGACCTGCGAGGCCTACAAGGTGCCCGTAACGATCGCACTTTCGAAAGCCGACCTGCAGGATCCGTCAGCCATGGCGGAATTCCGCGCCGTATACGAAGGTGCCGGATACCGCGTGCTGGAGGTTTCGGCCACGGAAGGTGTCGGCGTCGAAGCGGTCTGCGAACTGCTCGAAGGCCGCGTGACGCTGTTGTCGGGGAACTCGGGCGTTGGAAAATCGACGCTCATACATGCCATCGACCCGTCGCTCGACATCCGTACGGGGGAGATCTCCGACAGCCACCATAAAGGGCGTCATACCACGACCTTCTCGACGATGTACCCGCTGGCCGGGGGCGGGGCGGTGATCGACACGCCCGGCATCAAGGGGTTCGGGCTGATCGACATCGACGATGCCGAGCTGTGGCACTATTTTCCGGAGATGATGCGCGTCGCCCCTGAGTGCCGCTTCTACAACTGCACCCACACTCACGAGCCGGGGTGCGCCGTGGTCGAAGCGGTCAGGGAGGGGAAAATCGCCTATGCCCGCTACGAGAGTTACCTGAAAATCCTCGATGAAGATGAAAAATACCGCAAATAGGGACACCGCCTGGTATGGCGCGCGTACGGCCAGCCTTGCGGAGTTCATGACACCCGAACGCAATGAGGTACTTCGCCGCACGGTCGCCATGCGTACGCGCTACATGACCGTACTGGCGGAAAACATGTTCCACGGACAGAATGCAGCGGCGCTGATCCGCCATTGCGAAGCCTTCGGCATACAGGAGATGCACACCGTCGAGACACTCTGCAGATTCGACCCCAATCCCGATATCGCCCGCGGCACCGACCAATGGGTCGACGTGCGGCGCCATAGCTCAACCGCTGGGGCGCTCGCCGCACTGCGCCGGGACGGGTACCGCATCGTGGCGACGACACCCCACCGCGAGGATGTGACGCCCGAGACTTTCGACGTCACGCGCGGGCCGTTCGCACTGGTCTTCGGCACCGAGCACGCCGGAATATCGGACGAGGTCATTGCCGGGGCCGACGAATTCCTGCGCATCCCGATGTGCGGCATGGTCGAAAGCCTGAATGTTTCGGCATCGGCCGCAATCCTGATCTACATGCTCTCGGAACGGGTACGGCTCACGGTCGGCGACTGGCGCATGGACGAGGCGCGGCAGGCCGAAGTGCTCTACCGCTGGATGATGTCCAGCGTGAAGGACGCCAAGGGAATTCTCGCCCGCAAATTCGGAAACCTACCATGAATACCATCCTCAGAAAACAATTCCTGGCCCATGTCGGCCAGACCTCGCCGTCCCCGATGCTGGTCGAGGTGGCGCGCGCCGAAGGGTCGTTCTTCTATACGCCCGAAGGAAAACGCTATTACGACCTGGTCGCCGGAGTATCGGTGAGCAACGTCGGGCACTGCAATCCTGCCGTCGTGAAGGCCGTACAGGAACAGGCCGCGCGTTACATGCACGTCATGGTCTACGGCGAGCTGGTCGAAACGCCGCAGGTGGAGTATGCCGCAAAGGTGGCGTCGCTGCTTTCGGGCGGGTTGTCGAGTCTCTATTTCGTCAATTCGGGCGCCGAAGCGGTCGAAGGGGCGCTCAAGCTGGCCAAACGCTATACCGGACGCACGGAGCTGGTCTCCATGCGGCGTGCCTACCACGGGTCGACCCACGGGTCGATGAGCATGATGGGGGCTCCCGAAGGCGAGGAGTGGAAAGGAGCTTTCCGGCCCCTGCTGCCCGACGTGCAGGCAATCGAATTCAACGATTTCGGGGAGTTAGAGCGCATCACGCGCCGCACGGCATGCGTCCTTGCAGAACCCGTGCAGGGCGAAGCGGGCGTCCGCCCGCCTGTCCCGGGCTATCTGGAGGCGCTGCGGCGCCGTTGCGACGAAGTCGGGGCGCTGCTCGTATTCGATGAGATACAGACCGGCATGGGGCGCACGGGAGCGCTGTTCGCCATGCTCAAATACGGTGTTACGCCCGACATCGTGTGCCTGGCCAAGGCATTCGGGGGCGGCATGCCGCTGGGAGCGTTCGCCTCGAGGCCGGAGATTATGCAGACCCTGCAGGAAAACCCCGTGCTGGGGCATATCACCACCTTCGGCGGACATCCGGTATGCTGCGCAGCCGGGCTCGCGGCATTGAATTACCTGCTCGACAACAAGGTCGTCGAAGGGGTCGAGGCGAAGGGCACACTCTACGCACAACTGCTCGGCAACCATCCCGCCGTGCGTGAAATCCGCCGCAGCGGACTGTTGCTGGCGGTCGAATTGGGCGAACCGCAGAAACTCTACCGCATCATGGAACTGTTCAAGCAGGCGGGGATCCTGAGCGACTGGTTTCTGTTCTGTGACACGGCGTTCCGCATCTCGCCGCCGCTGACGATCTCGGAGGAGGAGATCCGCGGAAGCGCGGCACTGATCCTCAAATGCCTCGACGAATTGGGATAGGCCGGGCGGCCAAACGAAAAAGAGGGTCGGAAACCCTCTTTTTTCGTATTACGCCGGAATCTCCCGGCCGCGATTACCCGCAATTAAACATATGCGGCAACTATTTTCCGACGACGGCGCATGCCGGCCGTAATTTTCCGCATCGCCGTGCCTGCTCCGGCTGCGGAGTCAATGGTTTCCTATTCTTCGGCCAATGACTTGAGCAGGGCGATCTCCTCCGGCCAGCGCTGCTCGTCGGGGGTTTCAAGGATCAGCGGAATGCCGTCGAAACGCGCGTCCTGCATGATATAGCGGAAACATTCCATGCCGATCATCCCCTCGCCCAGCGGCGTGTGGCGGTCGACATGGCTGCCCAGGATTTTCATGGCGTCGTTCAGGTGCATGCCTTTCAGGTATTCGAACCCGACCACGCGTTCCAGCTCCGCAAAGGTTTTGTCGCAGGCCTCCGCCGTCCGCAGGTCGTATCCGGCGGCAAAGGCATGGCAGGTGTCGATGCAGACCCCCACGCGCGATTTGTCTTCGACCCGCTCGATCAGGTAGGCCAGGTGTTCGAAGGCAAACCCGAGGTTCGAACCCTGTCCGGCCGTGTTTTCGATCACGGCCGTCACGCCGCGGGTCTTGTCCAGCGCGATATTGATCGACTCGGCGATCAGGTCGAGCGACCGTTCGGGCGAAATCTTTTGCAGGTGGCTGCCGGGGTGGAAGTTCAGCCGGTCGAGCCCCAGCGCTTCGCAGCGCTGCATCTCGTCGAGGAAGGCTGCGCGCGACTTCTCCAGAGCCTCCCGTTCGGGATGCCCGAGGTTAATCAGGTACGAGTCGTGGGGCAGGATCTGCGCGGGTGTATACCCGTATTGGTCGCAGGCCGTGCGGAAGGCGTCGATCTGCGCTGCGGTGAGCGGCGCGGCCACCCACTGGCGCTGGTTCTTCGTGAAAAGGGCGAAGCCCGTGGCCCCGATCCCGTGTGCATTGGCGGGCGCGTTTTCCACACCTCCCGCAGCACTTACGTGTGCTCCGATATATTTCATATGATTGTCTCTGTATTAACTTAAGACAAAGTTAAGGATTTTGTAAATAATTTCATAAATTTGCATATTGAATTTGCAATTATAATCGCTTCACTATGAAATATTTTTACCTGCTTTTCGGGCTCATTCCCGCCCTTTTGGCCGGCAACCCCGCGTTCGCACAAATATCCATCGACGAAGTCGATGCCAAAGAGGACAAAGTGACCTTCCAGGACAAACTGAAATCCACCTCCGTCGATGTGGACTATTTCAGCCTGGCCCGTTACAAGGCCGAGCGCGCCGCAATCCGCAAGGAGCGCAACTACCTCGAATTCAGCGGAGGCATACAGGGTTCACTCACGTCGTACAACGACCCGTGGATCTCGGTCTCGGGCGGTGACAACTCCATTGCCCTGACGGCGGTTTTCGGGCTGCGCCACCTCTTCACGAAGAACCTCTTCACGCTCGAAACCAAGTTCAATGCCAAGCTCGGCTACAACCGCATGAAGGTCGAAACGACCCAGAAAGATGACGAAGGCAACGAATACACCGACAGCGAGGGTATCTGGTTCAAAAACCAGGACGAATTCGTGATTTCCGTCGCCCCGTCGTTCAAGATGTCCGACAACTGGTCGTACGGTTCGATCCTGAATTTCCGCAGCCAGTTCGTCAACGGGTACAAATCGCGTACGGAACAAAAGGAGGAGCACCTCAAGAGCAAATTCATGACCCCGGGCTACCTCGACATCTCGCTCGGTATCACCTATAAAAGCCCCAAGGCCAAATTCCCGATCGTGGTCAACATCTCGCCGATCGCCCTGAATGCCACCTTTGCGGAGAACGAACTGATCCGCAAAACGAACGGATTCAACTACGGTATCGAAGACCCCGACAAGACGTCCAAATACGAAGGCGGTTCGTCGATCCAGATCGACTTCGACCGCACGTTCGGCAAGACGGGCTACCTGCGTTACATCACGACGATCTTCTCCTTCTACGGCTGGATTACCGACATCGGCCAGAAGAACAAGATCAGCGACTATTCCGAATACCGGATTGCATATGACGACTGGGTAGAGAAGGGCAGCGACATCAAGACCAAGCCCCGCCTGCCGATCCACCCGATCGTACGCTGGGAAAATACGATCGAAATCAAGGCGACGAAATACCTCTCCACGAAGGTTAGTTTCCAGCTCTACTACAACCGGGCGCAGAATGTCGACGTGCAGACCCGTACGCTGTTGCAGGTGGGTCTCACCTATACTTTCAAGAACAAGCCGAAACCCTGATAAGTTTTAAATACCGAACCGGCGTCTTTGGCGCCATCATACGATGTACAAAAACTCGAAACACACCGTCCTCTTCCCGCTGCTGCTGGCAGCGGGTGTTGTGTTGGGGCTGCTGCTGGGGCAGTACATGGGCCGCAACAGCACCACTTCGGAGATCAAGGGCATGCTCCGCCAGATGGCACTGCCCACCAACAAGTTAACCTATACGCTTTCGCTGATCGAGAATCAATATGTCGATTCGGTGGCGATGGATTCGCTTGCCGAGCACGTCATCCCGCTGCTGGTCAAGGAGCTCGATCCCCACTCGGTCTATATTCCGGCATCGGAGATGCAGGAGATCAACGAACCGCTCGAAGGCGAATTCGACGGCATCGGCGTGGTCTTCAACATGGCGACCGACACGGTGATCGTGCTGAACGTCATCCCGCAGGGCCCAAGCGACAAGGCCGGGATCAAGGCCGGCGACCGTATCATCGAGATCAACGACACGCTCGTCGCGGGGCAGAAAATCCCGCAGCGCGATGTGGTGAAGAAATTGCGCGGCCCGCGCGGCACGACCGTGCACCTCGGGCTGGGACGCCAGGGTATCTCCGACCTGGTGGGCGTCGACGTCGTGCGCGACAAGATTCCGATCAAGAGTGTCGAATCGGCGTTCCGCATTGCCGACGGCATCGGTTACATCAAGCTGGGACAGTTCGCCCGGACGACCTTCGATGAGATGCAGGCATCGCTGGATACGTTGCGTGCGCAGGGCGTTACCAAACTTATCTTCGACCTGAGGGGCAACTCGGGCGGCTACCTCGACCAGGCCATCATGGTCGCCAACGAATTCCTGCACAAAGACCAGCTGATCGTCTACACGGAAGACCGCCAGCACAAACAACTGCGCGAATACGCCGACGGCACGGGCGCCGCACAGGACATGGATGTTGTGGTGCTGATCGACGAGGGCAGCGCGTCGTCGAGCGAGATCCTCGCCGGGGCATTGCAGGATAACGACCGTGGTACGATTGTTGGACGCCGTTCGTTCGGCAAGGGACTCGTCCAGCGTCAGATCCCGTACAGCGACGGATCGGCATTGCGGCTTACTACGGCGCGTTACTACACGCCTACGGGCCGTTCGATCCAGAAACCCTATACGATCGGCGACGACGAAAGTTACGAAGAGGACATCTGGAACCGGTATAAGAACAACGAGTTCTTCTCGGCCGACAGCATCCACTTCGCGGATTCGCTCAAACGGGTGACTCCGGGCGGGAAGGTGGTCTACGGCGGCGGGGGTATCATGCCCGACGTCTTCGTGCCGGCCGATACGACCGACGTAACGAAATATTTTGTCGAGGTGGCGGGGCGCAACATCCTCTACCGCTACACGATCGAATATGCCGACCGTCACCGCGAAGCCCTGAACAAGGTCAGGACGATCCCCGAACTCCAGGCGTTGCTGGACAGCGACAAGGGCCTCGTGGAGGATTTCATCCGCTATGCGGCACGCAAGGGCGTCGCTCCCGATTACCGGGACATCGCCCGCTCGCGCAAGCTGATCGAAGCCCAGCTGAGGGCTTATATCGGCCGCAACACGGCGCTGGAGGACAACGGCTTCTACGCCAACATCTATCCCGTCGACAACGTGGTGGTGCGTGCCATCGGGATATTAAACGATACACAGAAAAATGATTAAAAAACTCATCGGTATTATCGTGGCCGTGGCGGTGATCGTCATCGTCGTCATTGCGGCTATCCGGCGCGACAATTTCCAGTCGATGTTATTGCGCGACGAGATCGAAAACCAAACCTTCCCGGGGCCAGTCGACACCGACCAGCCGGCGGTACCCGTAGCGGGTGAAATCGAAGTGACGGATTCGGTAACCGTCGAGGTGGTCGATTCGATTCGGTAATACCTGTCCGGAAAGCATACGGGAAATACCTCCCGAGGGAGGGCCTTCGTAAATAACCGATTCCTGACACCGGATAATATCTGCTGGAAAATATTTATTTTCCCGGGGAAAACGGATCGAAATCACTTCGGATCGGGATTCACATAACAGGCAGCAGCCCTTGCAGGGGCTGCTGCCTGCCGTATACCTGAAATCCTTCAAAGAGTCCGGACTGCCGCACCCCGTATCTTTCCCGGCACGCACATGCAGTATCGGGCGGTTTCCCGCATTTATATAGGTAGTCCGTCCCTTTCGGCCGCGACTGCGAGGTCTGCACATATCCCGGCCGCGGGCAGCCAAAGTACATCCTCCGTTTGCATGAATAATCCGGGCTGCACCGACGGCCGGGGATATTGTTCCTCGGGATGGGGTGGTTCTGGCCATCGGGAATGCCTCGCAGATGTCGCAAGCCGTGTGTGGAGGAATTTGAACAACCTCATCCCGTACAGTCGAAAGCGTATAGCATGATTTTCCCCGCCGTATCGCTCACTCATTCGTCAAAAAAATACAGCAGCCCTGCGGGACTGCTGTATACGGCCTGGGTTCTTCCGAAGATCAGAAATATTTGATCTCCCTGCCCTCGATCGCCGAAAGGATATTGTTTGCGGCGGACGATGCACCGATGCGGAACAGGTCGGTCGTAAGCCACTCCTTACCGAGAATCTCCTCAACGATGGTATAGTAAAGTGCGCCGTCTTCGGCCGTGCGGACTCCCCCGGCAGCCTTGAATCCGACCTTGCGTCCGGTCTTCTCATAGTAATCGCGGATGGCCTGGCACATGACGACCGCCGCCTCGGGAGTCGCTGCGACGTCGATCTTGCCCGTCGAGGTCTTTACGAAATCGGCACCTGCGAACATCGACAACAACGATGCCTTGCGGATCAGGTCGGGGGTTTTCAACGCCCCGGACTCGATGATGACTTTCAGTACGATGTCGCCGTCCATCTCGGAACGGATCACCTCGACCTCGTTCGCCGCCTCGTCGTATTCGCCCGTAAGCATGCGCCCCACGTTGAGCACGATGTCGATTTCATCGGCGCCGTTCTCCACGGCCATCGCCACTTCGAGGGCCTTCACTTCGAGGAAGGTCTGGGCTGCAGGGAACCCGCCGCCCACACTCGTAATGCGCATCGGAGTGCCATCGACGGCCAGTCCCACGGTCTCGACGAATGCCGGATAGATACAGATCGAAGCGACATTGGGGATATGGGGATATTTCTGGTAGAACTCGGCAGCCTTGCGGGCAAACTCCGTGACCGAAGTCACCGAGTCATTGCACGACAGGGTCGTGAGGTCGATAGCCGAGTAGCACATTTTGTACACGTCGGTATTGTGGTTGCGTTTCGCGGCTTCGCGGATCCGGGTGACCTCCTGGTCTACCTGGGCTGCGCTCCACGCGGGAGCATATTCGTTCAGATGGTTGGCGTATTCCATAATAATCGCTGTTTTTACAAAATTAGGAAAAAATATTCATACGCGCGGTTCCCGTCCGTAAATTTTTCCCGTCATACCGGCTATCCTGCAAAAAAAGAGCCTGAACCACCGGGTTCAGGCTCTTTTTATCGGTTGACGGCGATTATTTGTTCAGCGCCTTCAGGTTGATGTCGTTGGCAGCCTTCTGAGCCAGTTTCGGGTTCTTCGAAACGGCGCTCTTCAGCTGGGCCTCTGCGGTCTTCAGGTCACCCTCCTTAACAGCGATAACTGCACGCAGGTAGTCGGCGTCGGCCGAGTTGTCCTTGGAGATAGCCTGCTTGGCGGCAGAAAGGTTGTTGCTCATCACCTGGGCCACGGCCTCGTTGTAACCGTCGAGGTTCTGGGCAGCAGCCTTGTAGTCGCCTTCGGCAGCAGCGATAGCGGCCTTGGCCTGTGCATCGGCAGCCTTGGCATACTTCTTAGCCTCGGCGGTGTTGCCGTTGGCCAGGTTGCCCAGGATGAGGTTCTTGGTGATTTCGCTCGACGAATCCATCTTGGCAGCCTTCTCGAACGATTTGAGCGCAGCAGCCTTGTCGCCTGCCTTGGCCTGTGCGATACCCAGGTTGTTGTAAACGCGGGCGTCGTTGTATTTCTTTGAAGCGGCGGTCAGGATGGCAACCTGCTCCTCGGTACCGTTGGCCAGCGTCTCGGCAGCATAGAGGTACTCCTCCACGGTCAGCTCCTGGCCGTTGCGGAACGCAGCCATGATCTCGGCGTCGGTCTTGCCCTGGATGTCGGTGCTGTTCACGATCTGCGAGCGACGCAGTTCGGGAAGAACCTCCTCTTTGAGTTCGTTGAATACCGAAGACATGTTCTTGATTTCGCTCTCACGCTCTGCGGGCGAGTTGTAGAGGCTCAGCACCTGGAGAATGAGGTTCTTGTCCTTGATGTTCGACTTCTCGACCAGTTCCTTGAAACCGTCCCAGTCCTCACCGTAAGCGGCAGCGTCGATGTCCAGGCCCGAATCCTTCAGCAGCTTGGCAACGACTTTCTTACCGGACTCGCTGCGCGACTTCGACAGTTTGTCGTTGAATTTCACGGGGCCATCGGGCGAAGCATAACCCTTCACGGCGATGTTCTGCGTAGCACGGTCGTTCTGCAGTTTGGCATCTACGTCAGCCTTGAACGCGTCGAGGTTGGCTTTCTTCTCGTTCTTCTTGGTTACGACCGAAGAGTTGATCGCATAGAGCAGATCGGTCTTGTCGACGACGGTGGTCACCTTCTTGTAGTTGTTGGCCATCGGAGCCATCAGGTCGGAGTATTTCAGATCCTTCTGGAGCGTGTTCAGGCCGTAAGCTACGGTCAGGCCGAATTCCTTGGCCAGAGCGGCCTTGGCAGCCTCGTCGTTACCGGCCAGCACGGCAGCCTGCTCCTTGGTCGGGATGGCGCCGGTGTTCAGGTTCACGAGCGTGAATTCCTTGCACTTGCCGCCCGGGCACTTGATCTCGGCGCGGAGCTGCAGGGCGCACTTGTCCATACGGGGATCGTAGGGGAACTCTACGTGCTGCGTGAAATTGCCTCCGTTCTTCTTGTCGATGACCGTGTAGTTCTCGTCGACTTTCGAACCCTGGAGATATTTGGCGGCACCGGCAACCTCGCCACCGTCGAATACGATCACGGGAGTTACTTTGATAACGGCTTTCGCGTTGAAATACTTAACCGGGAACGTAACATTGATGTCAGCGGCAACGATACCGTTGTTCAGCGTCAGAATCTCGGGGGTAACCGTCAGGTTGATGTCATCCCGGTTCTTGGCCATCTTCTTGAAGCAATTACAGCTCGAGAATACCAGTGCGGCAGCTACGAGCACAACGCTCAATTTCATTAGATTTTTCATAATCGGTTAATTTAATGTGTTTATTTAAATGTTTGCCTTTTTATCTGTCTTTCGGCCCTGTTCGTACGGAATTCGCGGTATTGCATCTTCCAACTCCCCAGCCAGAACAACGCAAATATAGAAAACTCTTGGTAATTGTGCAATATTTCAGGCGGAATTTCAGTACTTTCCCGCCCGAAAATATCACATTAGCAGTCGTTTTACTCTTCTTTGCGTTCAGGACGTCCGTGGCGTTCGTGGCGTTCGCCGCGCTCGGGACGCTCGCCACGCGGACGACGCTCCCGCTCCACATAACCCTCGGGCTTGGGCAGCAGCACCTTGCGCGACAATTTGAGCTTGTTGGTCTTCGGATCCATACCGATCAGCTTCACGTCGATCTCATCGCCCTCTTTCAGGCCGGTCTCCTCCATGGTCTCGAAGCGCTTGTAGTCGATTTCCGAGATGTGGAGCAGGGCGTCCTTGCCGGGCATGATCTCGACGAACGCACCGAAGGTGACGATCGAACGGATCTTGCCGTGGTACGTCTCGCCGATCTCCGGGATCGCAACGATGGCCTTGATGCGGTTCAGCGCGCCGTCGAGTGCGGTCTTGTCCTGGCCGAAGATGTCCACGATACCCTTATTGTCGACCTCGGTGATCGTGATGGTCGTACCCGTGGTCTTCTGGATGTCCTGGATGACCTTGCCGCCGGGGCCGATCACGGCACCAATCATATCCTGCGGGATAGTGATCTGTACGATGCGCGGTACGAAAGGCTTGTAGTCCTCGCGCGGTTCGGCGATGCACTCGGTGATCTTGTCGAGGATGTGCAGGCGTCCCTTGCGGGCCTGCTCCAGCGCTGCGGCCAGCACCTCGTACGAGAGGCCGTCGACCTTGATATCCATCTGCGTGGCGGTGATACCGTCCTTGGTACCCGTCACCTTGAAGTCCATGTCGCCCAGGTGGTCTTCGTCGCCCAGGATGTCCGACAGCACGGCCCACTTGCCGCTCTGCGAATCGGAAATCAGCCCCATGGCGATACCCGAGACGGGCTTTTTGAGTTTCACACCGGCGTCCATCAGGGCCAGCGTGCCGGCGCAGACGGTAGCCATCGACGACGAACCGTTCGACTCGACGCGCACGGCGTAGGGGTTGTCCTCGCCCAGCGGAATCATCGGCTTCAGGGCGCGCCATGCCAGGTGGCCGTGGCCGATCTCGCGGCGGCTCAGGCCGCGTGCGGCCTTGGCCTCGCCCGTCGAGAAGGGCGGGAAGTTATAGTGCAGCACGAACTGCTCGGTACCCTGTACCAGCACTTCGTCCTTGACTTTTTCGTCGAGTTTCGTACCGAGCGTAACGGTCGTCAGCGACTGCGTTTCGCCGCGGGTGAAGATCGCCGAGCCGTGGGCTGCGGGCAGGTAGCCCACCTCGCACCAGATCGGACGGATCTCATCGGTCTTGCGGCCGTCGAGGCGCTTGCCCTCGTCGAGGATCATGTTGCGCATGGCCTTTTTCTGCACGTCGTCGTGGAAATATTTGTGGATCAGCGGGGCTTTCTCCGCCAGTTCCTCCTCGCTGTAACGCGCTGCGAACTCGGCCTCGAGGGCGTTGAACTTTTCCTCGCGCTCGTGCTTCATCGTGCCGCTCGTGGCGATGGCGTAAGCCTTGTCGTAAAGCTCGCTGATAATCGTCTGGCGCAGCTGTTCGTCGTTGACCTCATGGCAGTAGGTGCGTTTCACGTCCTTGCCCAGTTCTTTCGCGAGTTCGATCTGTACGGCGCAGTGCTTCTTGATCTCCTCGTGTGCGAACTTGATGGCCCCAAGCATCACCTCCTCGGAAACCTCCTTCATCTCGCCTTCGACCATCAGGATGTTGTCGATCGTACCGCCGACCATGATGTCGAGGTCGACCTTGCCCATCTCCGAATAGTTGGGGTTGATGACGTAGTTGCCGTCGATGCGAGCCACGCGAACCTCCGAAATGGGGCCGCCGAAGGGGATGTCCGAAACGGCGAGGGCGGCCGAAGCCGCCAGGCCCGCCAGGGCGTCGGGCTGGATATCCTTATCCGCCGAGATGAGGTTCACCGTTACGTAAACCTCGGCGTGGTAATCTGCGGGGAACAGGGGGCGGAGGGCTCGGTCGATCAGGCGCGCGACGAGCACTTCGCTGTCGTTGGCCTTGCCTTCGCGCTTCATGAAGCCTCCGGGGTAGCGTCCGCAGGCGGCGTACTTCTCTTTGTACTCCACCTGGAGGGGCATGAAATCGGTGTCGGGTTTTGCGTCCTTGGCGGCCACCACGGTACCCAGGAGCATCGTATCTCCCATCTTGACTACCACGGAGCCGTCGGCCTGCTTGGCCAGTTTGCCCGTTTCGATCTCGATCTGGCGTCCGTCGGCCAGCGTGATGATCTTGCGGACTGCGTTGTACAGCTTCTTTTCTTCCATAAAAATCTAAACCTATAATGTTTTTCGAATCGTTGTCCTTTACGAAAATGAAGGCAACCCCTCGTTGGGAATTGCCCTCATTTCTCCCTCGCGGATTATCGGCGGAGGTTGAGCGTCTTGACGATGGCGCGGTAGCGCTCGATGTCGACCTCCTTCAGGTATTCCAGCAACGCGCGGCGCTTGCCGACCAGGCGCAGCAGTGCGCGCTGGGTTCCGAAGTCGTGCTTGTTGCTTTTGAGGTGTTCCGTAAGGTGGCTGATACGGTAGGAAAACAACGCGATCTGACTTTCGGGCGAACCCGTGTCGGTGTTAGACTTGCCGTACTGGCCGAAAAGCTCCTGCTTTTTCTCTGCTGTTAAATAAGCCATTTTTGAAAGTTTATTTAAATTCCACTCTACGACGCATCCCCCTTACCGTGGATAACGCCAGAGCGTCCGGCAAAGTTACGAAATAATTGACAATTAAGCATGGCAAATGAAAAATTATTTACCTTTTTTACACGGATTTATCGCCTTAAACTCCGGAAAATACTATTTTTGCGGCAAAACAAGTCTACGTTATGGTAAAGACGCTTATTTTCGCACTCCTCGCGACGATGTGCGCAACCTTCCTGTGGGGCTGCGGCGGCAAGGTTTCCTATACGACCGTCGACGGGACGATGCTCGGCACGACGCTGCACGTGGTGGCCGACGTGCAGGGCACTTCGCCGCAGGAGCTCTACGCCGCCGTCATGGCGCTCGACCGGGAGGCCAAGGCCTCGATGTCGATCTTCGACCCGGCGTCGCTGCTGAGCCGCCTGAACCGCAACCAGACCGACAGCGTCGACCGCCATATCGCCTTCAACCTCCGCCTGGCCGACAGCATCAGCTCGCTGAGCGACGGCCGTTACGACGTGACCGTCAAACCGCTCGTCGAGGCGTGGGGCTTCGCCGGGAAAGAGGCGCAGGAGAACCCGAACGTCGATTCGATCCTTGCGTTCGTGGGCCGTCAAAAGGTGCGCATCGAAAACGGCCGCCTGATAAAGGACGATCCCCGTGTGCAGCTGGATTTCAATTCGATCGCCAAAGGATATACCGTCGACCTGCTCGCGCAGCTCGTCGAATCGTTCGGCGCCAGGAACTACATCGTCGACATCGGCGGCGAAGTCCGCTGCAAGGGCGTCAACCGGCAGGGGAATCCGTGGCGCATCGGCATCGAGACCCCGTTCGACGGCAACATGTCGAACGGCGAATACCTCCAGCGGCGTATCGGGATGACCGAAGGCGGCCTGGCCACCTCGGGCAATTACCGCCGTTTCTACCTCGATGCCAAAGGCAACAAGATCGCCCACACGATCGACCCCCGCACGGGGCGCAGCGCCGTTTCGCGCCTGCTGTCGGTGACGGTCGCGGCTCCGACCTGCGCCGAGGCCGACGCTCTGGGAACCATGTTCCTGGCGATGGGGGCCGACGATGCGCTGGCCGCGGCGAAGTCCATGCCCCGGATGAAGGTCTATTTCATCCTCGCCGACGGCGCGGATGGCTATGAAGAGTATGTTTCGCCCGCCATGAAGGCGGCAATCATGCAATAACCGATTTATGAAAAGCGCAGTTTTCCTCTACAACACCCAATCCGGCAAGTGCAAGATCGGCCACTGTACCGATAGCATCTGCACCGTATTCCGGGCTTACGGCTACGAGATTACCCCGCAGCCGATCGACTTCGAAGCCAATCCCTTCGACGGCAACGAGCAGATCGATCTGATGGTCGTGGCCGGCGGCGACGGCACGGTCAACTATGTGGTCAACTCCATGAAAAGCAAGGGGCTGGATATCCCCTTGGGGGTAATCCCCGCAGGTACGGCCAACGATTTCGCCGGGGCGCTCGGCATGTCGCACAAACCGCTCGAAGCAGCAAGGCAGATTGCCTCGGGCGCCATCGACC
>ERZ772897.2525-NODE-2525-length-15678-cov-6.234398_pt1 | contig 15678 bp, 12 predicted proteins | sample MGYA00512125_ERZ772897 | MGnify/ENA primary metagenome ERZ772897 (study PRJEB29015, sample SAMEA2737660) | human gut metagenome | biome: human gut; feature: human-associated habitat; material: faeces | place: China | collected 2012 ... | reverse complement strand
TCTGTCCTGCACACCAGCGACACTTCTTCATCCGTTTTCCCGACAAAGTAAAAATCAGCGGCCATATCGATGTCGCATACATCTGCCACCTTACAGACCGTCAGCTTGTATTCGATTTTCTTCAGTTCCATAAATCGTTCCTCTCTCATCATCATGCAGATCAATAGTAGTACTGGCCTTTTGCTATGGATTTTTAGTGTGCAGGTTCATTATACAATCCGCCTAGATTATTATCGATTGCAACAATGCTCCTTCCTCGAATCCCGACATCAAACAATCCATCTTTCCGTCCTCTTATTCTGGCATTTTTGATTTTTATATCATACATGGTTTACTTCCCTCCAAAAACAAATTTATTCATTCGCTGTACAGTAGCTTGGATAATTGGGCCTGATATCAAAGCTGTAATAATCGTACAAATACCGAAGCTACCTCCCAACAAAACCCCGATAACGACCATCGCCACATCCAATATCATACGGACAATTTTGACAGGCCATCCATTTTTCCCTGCCAGAGAAAATGTCACTGCCTCATAAGAACCACGCCCAAGATTTGCGGATGCATAGATGCCAGTTCCTACTGCAAAGAGAATAATACCGATGCACATCAGCAGGAAATTTATCCAGACAATATCGCTGTATCTTTGTATCCTACTGAATATCTCTACAAACCCACTGTATACCACCTGATACAGAACAGTTCCAATATGGATCTGTGAACGGTCATAAAACCATACAAATACGATCATGACCACTGCTATCACAAAAGAAGTCATTCCGATACTCATCCCAGTAACTTTGGAGACTCCCTGCCATAATACAGCCAAAGTTGCACTGCCAAATCCGGCATACATAGCAAGCGTAATTCCATAAGCAGAAATAATCGAACCAACAAGAATTACTATAATTTTAGTAAGCCAGTTTTTCTCTCTCATAACGCCCCTCCTGTAGATTCCTGTACAGACGAAATGATTTCTTCTTGAAGGGCGGGAAAGTGCTTAGAAGCCCTCTGAAGTAATTCATGACTAATCTTATTAGCATATGCACTTTTCTGCCATTCGTCAATGCGTAGCAATCGCCCCTTTTTAACAACAATCTCTCCGTTGACAATAACAGTATCCACCATACGGGCATCACCACTAAGTACGATACATTTTGCTCCACCAGCTGTAGCCATGTATAAAATATCCTCAGATGTACAGGCATTCTCTTCATGGGTTAATCGATTTTAGCTGCGCCATCTGCGCGTAGATGTCATCCATCGCCGTCACGATCTTGTCGAGCATCAGCGACGTCGGGATCTTGAAGATGGCATCCGCCATATACTTCGCACAGGTGCTGTCCTTGTCGCCATGCAGCCCCTTGATGAACGGGAACACATGCTCCTGCACCGTGTTGTACATGCGCTCCGCCGGGAAGTCATGGAAGACGCTCCACTTCAGCTGCTCGCCCGCAACGGTCCGCTCGCCGATCTTCACATCCCCCGCGAAGATGCTTTTTCACGCTAGCGACTCCATTCTAATGATTCTCTTAATTTATATACCCTTCGCCCTCCCGCCCCCGAAATCCTGCTGCGCGCGCAAGGAAACGAAAGAGGGACTGCCACGCGAAACGCTTTCGTGTGACAGCCCCTCTGGCTCTCAAGATGGTGGGCGATAACAGGATCGAACTGCTGACATCTTGCTTGTAAGGCAAGCGCTCTCCCGGCTGAGCTAATCGCCCCTGGTGACGCCAATGGGATTCGAACCCATGAACCCGCCGTGAAAGGGCGGTGTCTTAACCACTTGACGATGGCGCCATGGCTCCCCGAACAGGATTCGAACCTGTGACAGCCTGATTAACAGTCAGGTGCTCTACCGGCTGAGCTATCGAGGAATCAGTCGCGGCGCTGATAGCGCCGACGATGGATATTATACTAAATCATGCGGGAAATTGCAAGAGATTTTTTTCGTTACCTCGGCCATATCGGAGACGATCCAGTCCGTCATCGAGAGGTCCTGCATGCCGCTGTGCGGGCTGCGGTAGCCGATGCAGTACATCCCTGCCGCCTTCGCTGCGCGCGCGCCGTTCTCCGTGTCCTCGATGACGACGCAGTCGGCAGGCGTCACGCGGAGCATCGCCGCCGTCTGGAGGTAGATCGCGGGATCCGGCTTCGACTGCGGCAGCTCCGCACCCGACTGCAAGGTGTCGAACCGCGCGCGGATGCCGAGCGACGCGGTGACGAACTCGATGAAATCCATCGCGCTCGAGCTCGCGATCGCCGTCTTGAGCCCCTCCGCGCGCAGCGCGTCCGTGCGCTCGATGAGGGCGAGCACGCCCGGGATCGGCGTGACGCCCTGCTCGTGCATGAGCCGGTCGAAGAGGTACGCCTTGGCCTTCTCGAGCGCCTCCGGTGTCTGCGTCAGATGATACTTCCGGGCGAGGTCCGTCCAGAGGTTGCGGTCGCTCGTGCCCTGATAGCCGTAGAGCTCCTCCTCCGTCACGGTGACGCCGAGCTTCGCTAGCACGCGCTGCTCCGATGCGATGTGCACGGGCTCCGAGTCGGAGATGACGCCGTCCATATCGTAGATGAATGCCTTCATAAAATCCTCCCTGCTCCTAGCCGACAAAATCCAGCCACGTTCCCATGGCTGGATCAAAGATCATGGATTACTCAACGGTAACGGACTTCGCGAGGTTGCGCGGCTTGTCCACGTCACAGCCGCGCGTGATCGCCGCGTAGTACGCGAGCAGCTGCAGCGGCACGACCGTGAGGATCGGGATGAGCAGCTCATCCGTCTCCGGCACGCGGATCACGTGGTCGACGTACTTCTCGAGCTCCTCGTCGCCTGCCGCCGCGATGCCGATGACGACGGCGTCGCGCGCCTTGACCTCCTTGATGTTCGAGAGGGTCTTCTCGTAGACGCTCTTCTGCGTCGCCAGCGCGATGACGGGCACGCCCTCGACGATGAGGGCGAGCGTGCCGTGCTTGAGTTCGCCGGCCGCATACGCCTCCGCGTGGATGTAGGAGATCTCCTTGAGCTTGAGCGCGCCCTCGAGCGCGACGTCGTAGTCGAGCGAGCGGCCGATGTAGAAGACATCCTCATTGAAGCCGTACTGCTTCGCGAACGTCTTAATCGGCTCGACATCGGAGAGCGTCTCGCTGATCTGCGCCGGCACCTGCTGCAGGAGGCCGACGAACTCCGCGACCTTTTCCTCCGGCAGCGTCCCCTTGATCTCCGCCATGTAGAGCGCGAGCATGAAGAAGAGGATCAGCTGCGTCGTGTACGCCTTCGTCGAGGCGACGGCGATCTCCGGCCCCGCCCAGGTGTAGAGCACCTGGTCCGCCTCGCGCGCGATCGACGAGCCGACGACGTTCGTGAGCGCGAGCGTCTGCGCGCCGCGGCGCTTCGACTCCTTGAGTGCGGCGAGCGTGTCACTCGTCTCGCCGGACTGCGAGACGACGATGAGAAGCGTGTTCTCATCGACGATCGGGTCGCGATAACGGAACTCCGACGCCACATCGACCTCGACGGGGATGCGCGCGAGCTTCTCGATGTAGAACTTGCCGACGAGCCCCGCGTGATACGCCGTACCGCAGGCGACGATGTAGACCTTGTTGAAGTTGTTGAGGAAGTCCGCGTTCCACTTGAGCTCGTTCATCACGATGCGCTTGCCGTCCTTCGCGATGCGCTGGCTCATCGTGTCGCGCACCGCCTTCGGCTGCTCGTGGATCTCCTTGAGCATGAAATGCTCGAAGCCGCCCTTCTCCGCCGCCTCGGCGTTCCAGTTGACCTCGAAGACCTTCTTCGTCACGAGCTCGCCCTTGCGGTTCGTGATCTCGATGGCGTCCTTCTTGACGACCGCCATCTCGCCGTCGTTGAGGATGTACGTGCGGCGCGTCCTGTTGATGATGGCAGGGATATCGGAGGCGATGAAGTTCTCCCCGTCCCCGAGCCCGATGACGAGCGGGTTGTCCTGCTTCGTGCAGATCAGGCGGTCCGGATGCTGACGGCACATAAAGACGAGGGAGTACGAGCCCTCGATGCGGCGCAGCACCTCGCGCACGCTCTCCTCGAAGTCGCCGTTATAGACCTCCTCGAGCAGGTGCGCGACCACCTCGGTATCCGTCTCCGACTTGAACGCATGCCCCTTCTCGATGAGCTCTTCCTTGAGCGCGAGATAGTTCTCGATGATGCCGTTGTGCACGACGACGAAGTCGCCGGAGCAGTCCGTGTGCGGATGTGCGTTCACATCCGACGGACGCCCGTGCGTCGCCCAGCGCGTATGGCCGATGCCGATCGTGCCCTGCGGCACATCGTCTTTGATCTTCTCCCGCAGCGCCGCGAGACGGCCCACGCACTTCTCCACGCGGATATTCTCACCGTTATAGACGGCGATGCCCGCCGAGTCATAGCCGCGATACTCGAGCTTCGAGAGCCCTTCGAGCAGGAACTCCGCCGCCTGGCGGTCTCCGACATAGCCAACGATTCCACACATAAAGATACCTCCAGTCTTCCTCGGACATCGCTGTCCGGGTACCACTTGCAGGTGTCTGCCGCACATGCCGCTTTGTCCGGGGGATCGCTCCCCCGCTTTCCCGGCACGCTCTCGGATCGGCACATCCGGAAGGCATCCGCTGACGTCTCGACAACCTTCTCCTCGTCCTCTGCCCGATGGGCAGAGCCAGCGCTAAGAGCCGTACTCTTTTCCGTATCCTGACATCTGCAATGATCTTGGACGCTCATGCGGGGCGATCGAAAACCACACACAAGCGCAAATGTATTTTAGCGTAAACACCAAAAGAAGTCAATTTATTTCCTGCGGTTCCCCCGCTCTCGCCGCACTCCAGGCAAAAGGAAAGCGGGCCATGCACCGCTTCCCGTGCACAGCCCGCTCCTACCGGCTCACTCGTCCTCGCCGAAGACCTTCACGCCGAAATGTTTGAAGATCATGCGCTCTGCCTCCGCGTTCCAGAGCCCATGATGCGCCTTGCAGCAGGCATCGAGCTCCCTAAAGAACGGGTCTTTCTCGCCGAGCTTGCCGAAGTCCTCGATCGCCGTCATCGGCATGTTGAACTGCGTGTAGGCGAGCTTCTTGCCGCCCGGGAGCTCCGGCAGATGGCACGTCGCCTCCGCGACGGAGTCGAGGCCGCCGACGTGCGTCACCATGATGGCGGGATCGATGAGCCCCGTCGCGGCGAGGCGGTTCGCCTCGATGAGGTCCTCGTTGTTGCCGCCCGTCGTGCCCATGATGTGCGTCGCGTTGTAGTGGCAGTCGTAGAGGTTGACCGTCGCGCTGAAATTCTTGTCGGCGGGGCCGGAGAAGAAATTCATGCAGCCGTCATAGGAGAGCACCTGGTTGCCGAGCGTGCAGACGGACGGCACCGGCGCGTAGATGAAGACGTCATCGTAGCCGTGCCCGTCCGTGAGGTCGATGAGCCCCTGCCGCGGGTCGTCCATCTTCGCCGTGTTCACGTAGAGGAGCTCGACGCCGTGTTCCTTCGCCTTGCTCTCCGGGAGCACCTCGCGGGCACGTGCAATCTTCTCTTCATTAATATCTGTGATGACGATACGCTGCGGATGATAGTCGCAGACGAGGCCGTAGGACGCCGCCCCGAGGCCCATGGGGCCGCAGCCGCCCATGATGATGACGTTGCCGCCGCGCTTCAGCCCCATCTCGTGGTGGTAGTTCGCCTGCTTCGTGTGGTACATCGCGTGGAACGCGCCGATCGAGCAGGAGAGCGGCTCCCCGAGCGACGCCTTGTAGAAGCTGTCGCCCGCAAACGGCATGAGCGCACCGACCTCCATCGCCTCGTGCGGGAAGATGCAGTACTCCGTATCACCGCCGAAATACTCGTAGGAGTAGCCCGGGGAGTCCATGCTCCCCTTGTAGTTGAGTGCGGGCTGCTGCGCGAAGCGCATGCCGGGCTGGAACTTATCCTGCCATTTCTTGCCGACCTTCACGATGACGCCTGCGAACTCATGCCCCGTGATGATTGGATGCGTGTCGACGTTCTGCGGGCAGCGCTTGTGCTTCTTTCCCTGCTTAGCGAGCTTGTACGTCGACATGCAGAGGCTGTCGCTGTAGATCTTCGCGAGGATCTCGTCGTCCTTGATCTCCGGCAGCTCGAACTCCTCGAGGCGGAGATCGAAGGTACCATACATTCTGACTGCTCTCGTTTTCATATTTTTACCTCTTTCTTTATGTCATGCAAGGAACTACTATCTTATTTGAAAAGTGCATACACTCCGTCAACATCCATCTTGAGGATTTTGGCGACCTCTGCCTCGCTGCTGCACGTCGTTGCGATTTTCGACAGGGTTTCGAGATGTTCGTCGCCAACCGAAGCGATGCCGATGACGAGGTTGACCGTCTGACCGTCCCCCCAGTCGACTCCATCAGGGTAGGTAAAGATCGCGATGCCCGCGTTCTTGATCTCGCCCGTCATACCCTCGACGCCGTGCGGGATGGCGAGATGATTGCCGATAGCTGTATTGAAAACCTCTTCCTTTTTCAGCATCGCCTCGGTGTAGCGCTCCGTGACGTAGCCGCTCTCATAGAGCACCCGGCCCATGTCGCGGATGACCTCCTCCTTCGTCTGCGTGGGGCGTCCGAGGAGGATGTTCTTCTTGATGAGCACGCCGCCGTGATAATCAGGACGCGCCGCCTTGGCAGGATTCTGCGCCGCCGACTGCTGATGCGGATTCTCACGGGAGACGAGGATCTCATTGACGATCTCATCGTACTCCGGCGCGTTCATAAAATTCGTGATCGTCACGAGGTGCGCCTGCGGCGCGCTCTTTTGTGCCCGCTCTGCGAGGTCGCGATGGCAGATGACGAAGCGCGCGTCCGCCGGGATCTCGGAGACGGAGGCATGCGTGACCTTGATGTTGCCGAAGCCCGCGCTCTCGAGCTTTCGCTGCATGACCGCCGCGCCCATCGCCGAGGAGCCCATGCCGGCGTCGCAGGCGAAGACGATCGCATCGAGCGTGCGCAGGTCCGCGCGGCTCCCCCGCGTCTCTGCGGCGAGGCCTTTCGCCTCGTTCTTGCGGGCGGCGACCTCCTGCTGCGCCTGGGCAAGGCTGCCCTTGCCGCTCGACAGGCGGACGATCGGCGCGGCGATGAGGAACGAGACACCGGCGGCGATGGCGAACGCGAGGAAGACAGCGAGCGTCGAGCCCTTCGGCGCCATGCCGACGAAAGCGAAGATGGAGCCCGGCGACGCCGGGCCGCTGAGCCCGAGTCCCATCAGCGTGTTGTAGACCATCGCGGCGAAGCTGCCGCCAATCGTCGCGAGCAGAAGCAGCGGATTCATGAGGATGTACGGGAAGGAAATCTCATGGATGCCGCCGAGCAGGTGTACGATGAGCGCGCCCGGCGCGGAGTCCTTCGTGACCTGATCCCGGGAGAAGAGCCAGTACGCGAGGAGCACGCCAGTGCCGGGACCGGGATTCGTCTCGATCATGTAGAAGACCGACTTGCCGAACTCGCTCGCCTGCTCCGCGCCGAGCGGCGTGAAGATGCCGTGGTTGATCGCGTTGTTGAGGAAGAGCACCTTCGCGGGCTCGACGACGATGGAGACGAGCGGCAGCAGGCGGTTCTCTACGAGCACCTCCGCACCCGCCTTGAGCACCGCGAGGATCGCCGCCATGATCGGACCCGTGATGTAGAAGCCAAGGATGGCGAGGATGAGGCCGAGGATGCCGATGGAGAAATTGTTCACGAGCATCTCGAAGCCCGGCTTGATCTTCCCCTCGACCAAGGCGTCAAACTGCTTGATGACCCAGCCCGCGAACAGCCCCATGACCATGGCACCCATGAGCATCGTCGTGCCCGGGTTCGACTGGATGACGCCCATGACCGCAATCGCCCCCATGACCGCGCCGCGCGTCCCGCCGACCATCTTGCCGCCCGTGTAGGCGATGAGGAGCGGCAGCGCATACCCGAGGAACGGGCCGACGAGCGTACTGAGTTCCTTGTTCGGCAGCCAGCCCGTGTCGATGAAGAGCGCCGCTGTCAGCCCCCAAGCGATGAAGGCGCCGATGTTGGACATGACCATGCCCGACAGGAACCGTCCGAAAGATTGAACCTTCTCTTTCATAATGCTTCCCCCTGTGATTCTATGTGTGAAATCCCCTCATATAAAACGCAATTTCCCCCAATATTTATAATTGCGTTTTCTTGTTGTTGATGTAAATATATCATGGTTTTTCTTGCAGGTCAAGCGGTTTTCGCAAAAAAAGTCCATCTTTCTCTTGTTGTTCCTTGCGATTATGATACAATAGGGGCAACACCTGCCGTCATTCCAGGCGATTCCGGGCGCACCGGGAGGTCCGCGCGCTCCTCCTGCGCGGGCCTCCCGGCGCTCCCTCACGAAAGGACGTTCTTATGGCAAACCTCACTGCGGAACGACGCAACCGCATGGCGCAGATCCTGCTCTCCGAGGGCAGCATCAAAGTCGGCGAGATGGCGGAGCTCTTCGGCGTCTCGACCGAAACCATCCGCAAGGACATCATCCATTTGGAAGAGAAAGGCATCGCTGAGAAGAGCTTCGGCGGCGCCATCGCGAAGATCAGCATCGTCGAGAAGCCGCTCAACGAGCGCGCGCTCCTCCATGCAGAGGAAAAGGCGGCGATCGCCGCCTGCGCCACGGAGCTCATCCCTGACCACGCCTCAATCCTGCTCGACGCCGGCAGCACGACGAACGCCATCGCCAAGCAGCTCCTGCTGCACCCAGGGCTCACGATCCTCACGAACTCCCTCGAGCTCGCGAGCATCCTCTCCGATGCGGAAAGCGACGTCTTCCTCATCGGCGGACACCTCCGGCGCAGTTCCCATGCGCTCATCGGCGGCTGGAGCACCAGCCGCCTGCGCCGCCTCCACGCGGACCTCGCCTTCCTCGGCTCCGATGGCTTCCAGGAGCAGGGCGGCCCCACGAGCGTCTCCTATGACGAGGCGAGCGTGAAGGCCGCCATGCTGCGCGCCGCGAGCAAGACCTACATCGTCGCCGACAGCAGCAAGGCGCTCTCGACTGCCCAGTTCTCCTACGCCGACTGGTCGGACGTCAGCGGCGTCATCACGGCGGGCAGTCACGCGCCCGAGATGGAGCGCCTGCTGAAGGACAAGGCCCGCCTCCTCATCGCGCCGCCGCTCGCGCGCGACGCCGTAAGCTGATGCTCCCGCGCGAGCGCAAAAAAGGCAAGCCCATGGCTCCGGGAAATCCCGGCGTCCCATGGACTTGCCTTTTTTTCTGTGCGCCCGCACCTGGCACCATGATGGCGGCGAGAGCTGCCGCTTGCGTTACTTGCTGAAGAACAGTGCGTAGTAGCCGTTCAGGAAGATCACGAGCACGATGAGCGGCAGCAGGTACGTGACATAGAAGCGAATCCAGCGCGGGAACGCGATGCCGCGTCCCGTGTCCGCCTCCCGGAGGAAATTCTCCCAGCCCCAGCCGTAGCGACTCGTGCAGAACGCGAGGTAGACGAGGCTGCCGAGCGGCAGGAGGTTGTAGCTCACGAAGAAATCCTCGAGATCGAGCACCCCCGTCCCCGGGCCGAACGGCGTGAAGCCGCTCCAAACGTTGAACCCGAGCACGCACGGCAGTGAGAGCACGATCATGACGGGAATGCCCACGCGGATGATCTTGTGGCGATCGACGTGCAGGAGCTCGAAGAAGCAGACGATGAGGTTCTCGAACACCGCGATGATCGTCGACATCGACGCGAACGCCATGAAGAGGAAGAAGAGCGTCCCCCAGAGACGTCCGAGCGCCATGTGGTTGAACACATTCGGCAGGGCAACGAAGAGCAGGTTCGGTCCGCTCGACGGGTTCACGCCGTAGGCGAAGCACGCGGGGAAGATGATGAGTCCCGCCATGATGGCGACGAACGTGTCGAGCACGATGACCCAGATGGCCTCGCCCGTCAGCCGCTTCGCTTTGCCGATGTAGCTGCCGAACACCGCGAGCGCGCCGATGCCGAGCGACAGCGTGAAGAACGCCTGCCCCATCGCGGCGAAGATGACCTCGCGCAGGCCGTGCTCCTCGATCTTGCCGAAGTCCGGCATGAGATAGTAGGAAAGCCCCGCCTCGCTGCCCGGCAGCAGCACGGAATTGACTGCGAGAATCACCATGAGCACGAGCAGGCACGTCATCATGAGCTTCGTGATGCGCTCGACGCCCGCCTGCACGCCGAGGTAGCAGACGCCGCCACAGAGTGCGACCGTGAGCGCCATATACCCCGCCATCGTCGCGGGGTCGGCGAGCAGCGCGCCGAACACCTGCCCGACGCCCGCGGCATCCATCCCCTCGAAGCGACCGCTCACCATGAGATAGATGTAGTAAAGCATCCAGCCGGAGATCGTCGTGTAGAACATCATGAGCAAGAGATTGCCCGCGATGGCACCGTACTTATAGAGATGCCACTTCGTCCCGCGCGGCTCGAGCACGTCGAACGACATCGCCGCGCTGCGCACGCTCGCGCGTCCCACGGCGAACTCCGCCACCATGATCGGCAGACCGAGGATCGCGAGGAAGACAAGATAGATGAGCACGAACGACGCGCCGCCGTACATCCCCGTGATGTACGGGAAGCGCCAGACATTGCCGAGCCCGATGGCACAGCCCGCCGAGACCAGGATGAAGCCCAGCCGCGTTGAGAAATTTCCACGTTCCAAAAAATACACCCCAATCGAGAGCGGAGATGCGAGACCTCGCCGAGTGCTCACGTCTCCGCCCAAAAAGTAACGACACTATTATACCATCGAAACACAGAAAAAGAAACGGCGCTCCTGTCCTTCTATTGAAAACAGTACTAGATTTTAGGAGTGTAAACCTGTATAATAGGAGTGTCTATTTGTACGAACATGCTACAAACAAATCAAAGCAAAGGTGGGTTCTTTATGAAACTAGCAAGATTCTCCAAGAAAATGAAGCTCCTCTCCCTCGGCGCAGCGACGCTCCTCGCGGCGGGCGTCTTCGCCGGCTGCGGCAGCGACCAGAGCGCGAGCACGAGCTCCGGCAAGACGTACAAGGTCGGCATCGTCCAGCTCGTCGAGCACAACGCCCTCGACGCCGCGAACAAGGGCTTCGTCGACGGTCTCAAAGAACGCGGCTTTGAAGAGGGCAAGAACATCACCTTTGACAAGCAGAACGCGCAGGCAGACCAGTCGAACCTCCAGAACATTGCCCAGCGCTTCGTCTCCGGCAAGATGGACCTCATCTGCGCCATCGCGACGCCGGCAGCGCAGACCGTCGCGAATGCGACGAAGGACATCCCGATCGTCGGCACCGCCATCACGGACTACGTGGGCGCGAAGCTCGCGGCCTCGAACGACAAGCCGGGCGCCAACGTCACGGGCACGAGCGACATGAACCCGATCAAAGAGCAGATCGACCTGCTCCTGAAGATCAAGCCGGACGCCAAGACGATCGGCGTCATCTACTGCTCGAGCGAGGTGAACTCCGAGGTGCAGGTCAAGGCGATGCAGGAATACGCGGAGTCCAAGGGCCTCGCGGTCAAAGTCGCCACGATCTCCACGGTCAACGACATCCAGCAGGCGGCGCAGAGCCTCGTCGGCTCCGTCGATGCCTTCTACGAGCCGACGGACAACGTCATCGCGTCTGCCATGCCGACGCTCGTCGCCATCACGGACGCGGCGAAGCTCCCCATCATCTGCGGTGAGCCGAACATGGTCAAGGCCGGCGGCCTCGCGACCTACGGCATCGACTACTACAAGCTCGGCGTCCAGACGGGCCACATGGCCGCCGACATCCTCGAGGGCAAGAGCAAGCCGGCAGACATGAGTATCGAGCGCGCCAAAGACCTCAAGATCACCGTCAACAAGGCCGACGCCGCCCGCCTCGGGATCACGATCCCCGAGGACGTGCTCAAGGACGCCGACCTCGTCGACTGACGTTCTTGACCTTCCTACCGTTCCCTAGCTGCCGCGCGGCGGCAGCCCCGGCAGGCGCAGCATCGCTGCGCCTGCTCGCGCGTTTCCGCCGCCCGCCGCTCGATCATCGCATCGAATACCATCGAAGGAGTTTTTTATGGATCTCGTCATCTCCACCGTCTCGCAGGGGCTCCTCTGGGCGCTCCTCGCCATCGGTGTCTACATCACGTTCCGCGTACTTGACATCGCGGACCTCACCGTCGAGGGCAGCTTCCCGCTCGGCGCCGCCGTCGCAGCGAAGCTCTTGACCTCGGGCGCCCATCCGGTCACCGCCATCCTCATCGCCTGCATCGCGGGCGCGCTCGCGGGCGTCGTCACGGGCTTCCTCTGCACGAAGCTCAAGATCCCGGCGCTGCTCGCCGGCATCCTCACGATGATTGCCCTCTACTCCGTCAACCTGCGCATCATGGGCAAGGCGAACCTGCCGCTCCTCTCGCAGGACACCATCTTCTCCATCACGAAGATCCCCGGGCTCGACACGGGACTCACCGTCCTCGCCATCGGCGCCGTCATCGTGCTCCTCGTCGCCGTCCTCAATTACTGGTTCTTCGGCACGGAGCTCGGCACCGCCATCCGCGCGACGGGCTGCAATCCCCACATGATCCGCGCGAACGGCATCGACACCGACATCATGGTCGTGCTCGGCCTCCTGCTCTCGAACGCCCTCGTCGCCATGTCCGGCGCCCTCGTCGCGCAGAGCAACGGCTTCGCGGACGTCGGCATGGGCGTCGGCACCATCGTCATCGGCCTCGCCTCCGTCATCATCGGCGAAGTCCTCTTCGGCACGCGCAGTTTCAAGAACTGCCTGATCTCCGTCATCCTCGGCTCCATCGTCTACCGCGCCGTCATCGCCATCGTGCTGCAGATGGGCATGCCGCCAAATGACCTCAAGCTCTTCACCGCCATCCTCGTCGCGCTCGCACTCTCCATGCCTCTGTTGCAGGCGCGCTGGAACAAATTCCGTCGGGAGGTGACACGCTGATGCTCACGATCAAGGAAATCTCCAAGACGTTCAACCCGAACACCATCACCGAGAAGCTCGCGCTGCACGACGTGAGCCTCCATCTCGCGCCCGGCGACTTCGTCACCGTCATCGGCGGCAACGGCGCGGGCAAATCGACGCTCATGAACTGCGTCGCTGGCACCTACCCCGTCGACGAGGGCAGCATCGAGATCGCCGGCACGGACATCACGAAATGGCCGGAGCACCGCCGCGCGAAATTCATCGGCCGCGTCTTCCAGGACCCCATGATGGGCACGGCAGCGAACATGCAGATCGAGGAAAACCTCGCCATCGCCGCCCGCCGCGGCAAGCGCCCGACGTTGCGCTGGAGCTCGACCGCCAAGGACCGCGACCACTACCGCGAGCTCCTCGCGGGGCTCCACCTCGGCCTGGAGGACCGCCTCACCTCGAAGGTCGGCCTGCTCTCCGGCGGCCAGCGGCAGGCGCTCACGCTCCTCATGGCGACCATGGCGGAACCGAAACTCCTGCTCCTCGACGAGCACACCGCGGCCCTCGACCCGAAGACCGCGGAAAAGGTCCTCTCGCTCACGCGCGAGATCGTGAGCCACCAGCACCTCACGACCCTCATGATCACGCACAACATGCGCGACGCCCTCAAGTTCGGCAACCGCCTCATCATGATGTACGGCGGCCAGATCCTCTTCGACATCCCCGAGGAAAAGAAGAAGCACCTCGAGGTCAAAGACCTCCTCGCCATGTTCGAGCAGGCCGCCGGCAGCGAGCTCGTCAGCGACAGCCTCCTGCTGAGCTGAGCCCGCCAAAGCACGTACCACACAGGCAGAAGCGCCCCGCGCGCGGATTCCACATCCGCACACGAGGCGCTTTTCCTTGCGACCAAAGAAAACCGATGTCAAGACAAAAAAGACACCCCATGCCATCGGCCTGGAGTGCCCTACCCCTTCCTCAGAAGGGGATAATTGCAAATGGTGACCCACCACGGAATCGAACCGTGAACCTACTGATTAAGAGTCAGTTGCTCTGCCAGTTGAGCTAGTGAGTCATGTCGCATCTCTTAACGACAAGATGTATTATACCCTGTATCAGCAGCAGTGTCAACAGTTTTTTCAAGATTTTTTTCGAAAATTTTTTCGCCATCGTCTCCGTACGCCACATGGAGCAGGTAGAGCCCGTGCGCGGGGGCCGTGGCGCTCGCCTGGGCGCGGTCGCGCGAGGCGAGGATGCGGTCCATGTCGCCCGGACGGAGGACGCCGAGGCCGACGTTCACCACGGTGCCGATGAGGTTGCGTACCATGTGGTAGAGAAAGCCGCTGCCGTGGATACGGCAGGCGAGGAGCCCCGGCCGCTCCTCATCGATCACCGCCTCGTACATCGTGCGCACGGGGCTCATGGGCGCACCCCCCGCCGCGCGGAAGGCGGAGAAGTCGTGCGTGCCGAGAATGCGCGCAAGCGCGTCCTGCATGGCAGGGACGTCGAGCGGACGACGGATGTACCAGGCGTAGCGCGCGCAGAGGGGATCGGGCGTCTCCCCCTGCGCGATGCGGTAGAGGTACGTCTTCGAGCGCGCGCTGTGGCGCGCGGAGAAGTCCCGGTCCGCCTCCCACGCCTCCTTGACGGCGATATCGGACGGCAGCAGGCTGTTCGCCGCGCGCGCGATGCGCGTGACGGGGATCGTGCCGTCCGTGAAGAAATTGACCACCTGCCCGTAGGCATGGACGCCGGCATCCGTGCGGCCCGCCGCCGCGAGCTCGATGGAGTCGCCGAAGATGCGCGCGAGCTTCTCCTCGAGCACGTTCTGCACGGCGATGACGGGCGGCGTCTGCCTCTGGAAACCGGCGTACGCCGTTCCGTCATAGGCGACGCGCAGTGCGATGTTGCGCGCGCGTGCCTTCATCATTTCCTTGTGTTCGCGTTTCATCCTCCGCCTCCTTCAGAGCAGCCGCAGCGCAGCGAGCACGGCAAGGAGCAGCGCCGTCCCGCCCCACGCGAGGTAGTCGAGCGGCAGGAAGTGCAGCTGCTTCATCTGCGTGCGCCCCTCCCCGCCGTGGTAGCAGCGCGCCTCCATCGCCATTGCGAGGTCGTCGGCGCGGCGGAACGCCGAGATGAAGAGTGGCACGAGGATCGGTACGACATTCTTGAGCCGCCGCACGATGCTGCCCGTGACGAAATCGGCGCCGCGCGCCTGCTGGGCCTTCATGATCTTGTCCGTCTCCTCGATGAGCGTCGGCACGAAGCGCAACGCAATCGTCATCATCATCGCAAGCTCATGCGCGGGCACGCCGATGCGCTTGAGCGGCGAGAGCAGCGCCTCGAGCGCGTCCGTGAGCTTCAGCGGGCTCGTCGTGAACGTCAGCAGCGACGAGAGCAGCAGCAGCAGCACGAGGCGCAGGCAGATGAAGAAGCCGTGCGCGAGCCCCTCGAAGGTCAGCGAGAAGACCCAGAGGTGCGCGAACTCCTCGCCCGGCGTGCTGCAGAGGTGGATGAGGAATGTGAAAAGGAGAATCCACCAGAGGGGCTTCAGCGAGCCTAGGAGCGTCCGCAGCGGCACGCGCGAGAGCAGCATGAAGACGAGCGTCAGGAAGCTCATCACGAGGTAGTCCGCCGGCCGATCGAAGAGGAAAAGCGCGACGATGAGCGCGAAGAGCACGACGATCTTCGTGCGCGGGTCGAGGCGGTGCAACAGGGAATTCCCCGGGAAGTACTGCCCGATCGTGATGTTACTGAGCATGCGGCCTGCCCCCTTTCTTCTTGAGCGCGCGC
>ERZ772897.2524-NODE-2524-length-15686-cov-5.685369_pt1 | contig 15686 bp, 10 predicted proteins | sample MGYA00512125_ERZ772897 | MGnify/ENA primary metagenome ERZ772897 (study PRJEB29015, sample SAMEA2737660) | human gut metagenome | biome: human gut; feature: human-associated habitat; material: faeces | place: China | collected 2012 ... | reverse complement strand
AAGCAAATCTTGTTATAAATGATAGTTTAGGTAAAGTTTTCTCGAATTTATAAAGAATAAATTAAGAAACAACATAGGATAAATTATTTTAAACGTATAAAATGAATCAAAGGAGCAAATTATGAAGACTTTAGATGAATTGGTAGCAGATAAAATATTAGATTTAGTTCATTATGTACTATCAAAAGTTATAAAACCAGATATGACTTTGAGCAAAGTAAATGAATTAGATATACAAGCAATCGAAAAATTAAAACAGCAATATGGAATTGAAGCAATAATTTTAGACGTAGATGATACATTGCGTAAAGAGATGAAGGATATTCCAAAGGTTAATAAGGAATGGATTGAAGACTTAAAAGACAAGATAAAAATTATGATTGTAAGTAATGGAGTAGACAAAGATATAGAAAAATATTTCAATAAAAATGGAATAGATTACATAGGATTTGCGTGCAAACCGTTAAAGAAGAACTTTGTAAAGGCATGTGAAAAGATGAATGTAAATCCGGAGAGTGTACTAATGGTTGGCAATAGCTTGTTTGATGATATATATGGCGGAAAAAAAATAAGATGAAGACTGCACTTGTAAAAGAAGTAGAAGATAATGAGAGATAACTCAATAAAAACAAATAATACGCTAAATTGAGCTGTTATCAATAAGCCTAGAAGAAATATGAATTTTACGTGAAAATTGGCACTCAATACTTGACTCTGCTAAAAATAGATGTATAATATATCTGTAAATGGTAAAGAATATTTATCATAAACATGTGCCACTCTCATCAAGTGTCAACACATAATATATTTTAAGGAGTTGATTTTTATGATGATGATACCTAGAAAACATGATTTTGATTTATTTGATGATGTATTTGGAGATTCATTCTTTAATGAGGGAGCAAGTAGACTAATGAAAACAGATATTAAAGAGAAGAAAAATGAATACATTATTGACATTGACTTACCAGGATATGACAAAGAAGGAATAAAACTTGAGATTCAAGATGGATATTTAACAGTACATGCTAGTGTTAATAAAGAAGAAAATGACGAAGAAAAAGGCAGATTTGTACGTAAAGAAAGATATTCTGGAGCTTGCTCTAGAAGCTTCTATGTTGGAGAAAACATTACAGAAGATGAAATTAAAGCTAAATTTAAGAATGGTACATTAACTATTGTTGTTCCAAAGAAGGAAGACAAGAAAGAATTGCCAAGCAAAAAATATATTGAAATTGAATAATGAAAAGTCCCACAGAAATGTGGGACTTTTTTAGTTTCAATTTGAACTAAAATTTTATTTGATTTCTATAATATTTTAATGACCAATATTATTGATTGGTCAAATGTGACAAGAAGATTGAATAAATATCCTTTTTATGATAGTATGTAAATGTAAAGGTTTGTTTTTTAGGATTAACGGTTTTAAAAAATGTGAATATTAGGAGGTATTATGTGTACAGCTACAACTTATAAAACTAAAGATTTTTATTTTGGACGTACGTTAGACTATGAGTTTTCATATGGAGACGAAGTTACGATTACTCCACGAAATTTTAAGTTTAACTTTAGAAAAATGGGAGAGATGAATTCGCATTATGCTATTATTGGAATGGCTTATGTGATAGAAGATTACCCATTGTATTATGATGCAATAAATGAGAAAGGGCTTGGAATTGCAGGACTTAATTTTGTTGGAAACGCAGTCTATCATGATGAAAAAGAAGGGAAAAATAATGTAACTCAGTTTGAGTTTATTCCATGGATTCTTGGGCAGTGTTCAAGTGTTGATGAAGCGAAAAAGCTTATTCAAAATATGAATTTTTTGAATGAGCCTTTTAATGATAGGTTGCCACTTGCTCAATTGCATTGGATTATTGCTGATAGTAACAAAGCAATTACTGTAGAGTCTGTGGAGGATGGAATAAAAATATATGATAATCCAGTCGGTGTGCTTACTAATAATCCAACATTTGATAAGCAAATGTTTAATTTGAATAATTATATGCATCTGTCAAATAAATCACCAGAAAACACGTTTTCTTCTAGACTGGATTTAAAGAATTATAGCCGTGGAATGGGAGCGATTGGACTTCCAGGAGATTTATCTTCGCAATCTAGGTTTGTTAGAACAGCATTTGTTAAGATGAATTCTGTTTCTGGAGATGGAGAATTAGAGAGTGTTAGCCAGTTTTTCCATATTCTTAATTCTGTTGACCAACAGAGAGGTTGTTGTGATTTAGGGGATAATAAATATGAAATAACTATTTATACATCATGTTGTAATGCGACAAAAGGGACTTATTATTATACAATTTATGATAATCACCAAATTACAGCTGTAAATATGAATAAGGAAAATTTGGAAGGTGACAAGCTTATAAGATATCCACTTATAAAAGGAGAACAGATTAAATTACAAAATTAGAACTTAGGAAAAGGCGCAGGCCGCACAGGAAGCGCAGCAGGCAGTCAGCGACTACGCACCGCAGGTGGAAGCACTGCGGGCTGATGTGTCGGCTGTTGCTGCGGAGAGCGCGAGCGTGGAGAGTGCGTACGAGGCGGCAGTCGAGGAGGCGGAAATCAAGACCCGGCAGGATCGGGCGGCCGCTGTCGCCGCAGCGTGTGAGGCGGTCGGCTATGAGCAGCGGCGTCTCGTGGAGGCGGAGCGCCTCGCTGCGGAGGCGATCGCGGCGGTTCCCGATCGCAGGGATGAGGTCGAGAGCGACTACCGCGGCTGGCTCGATGCGCTCGCCTCGTCGCTCGACGCGTCGGAGGCAGCGCTCGATGAGGCGGAGGGAGAGCTCGACGATCTCGTGAGCGCGGCGGAGGACGCGGCAATGGAGGCGGCGGACGCGCAGCAGGAGGCAGCGCAGGCGGAGGCTGATGTGCAGGAGGCGGCGCAGGATGCCGCCCAAAGCGAAAAGGATGCCGCCGAGGCGGAGGACTACGACCGCGAGGCTGCGGCCTGGGCGGCGGAGGCCGCGCGCGACCTCCGGAGCGCGGAGAACTGGCAGCGGGAGGCCGCGGATGACCTCGCTCATTTCGGCGAGGGAGAGGGCATCGAGACGGGCTTTGAGTATTACAGCTGGCGCGGCAGACGCGCCGGACATCAGCTTTCCCTGCCGCTCTCGTACTACGCGAGCCGGCGGCAGGCAGGACATATGGTCGATTTCGGCTTGAGTACGGCGCACGTCTCCTCGGTTTCTGGCTATACGGGCGGTGCGGTGCACGGCTTTCAGGATACGACGCTCGCTGTCACCTGGCATAACGACCATCCGCGCGACAGCGTGCGCTATCATTTCACGCTGAACGTGCCGACGGGCGAGAGCCGCGTCTACCAGGCGGCGGTCCTGCCGGACGGCCTCGCCGCGATGACGTCCTTCGGTGTCGGCTGGGAGTACACGCCAGCCGTCGAATGGGTGCACCACGCGACGGAGCGCGACGAGGTGCACGCGTCACTCGCCTACACGTGGCGCGCGGCGTATGACTACGCGAAGGAGTCGCCGGGGGCGTCCGTGCATCCGGGCGGCATCCTCGCGCAGGAGGTCTCGTATCGGCACATCGGCGAGGCGTGGCAGTCGCTCCTCGGACTGCGGCATACGCGCACAGGCTGGGCGCGGCAGGAGACGTTCGATTACGATGGCTGGCTGGCGGGCGGCAGCGAGGCGGCGCCGATCACAGGGGAAGTGCGGTACCGTGATGGTGAGACTTGGGGTCTCAAGTGGCTGTACAACCGGCAGGTGGCACCGCGCGATGAGTACTACCATTATCTTGCCTTTGATTTCACGGATGCCGAGCAGGGCTATGAGGCGGGGAGCGTCTACGAGCAGTTCGCCTGTGTCGGCGTGCGCCACGCGTCCCTGCCGCAGCTTCATTGGCAAGCGGCACTTTCCTATCAGCATGTGAACGGGAACAGCACCTCTGTCGAGCGCCGTCTGCCACTTGGTGGCGCGGGTGGAACGCTCGTCGTGCCCGGCGAGGAGCGCGGCGCTTGGTCGCGTTATGGGCTGATGGTCGGCATGGAGTGGCAGCCGCGGCCGGAGGAGCAGCTCACGCTCGCGCTCGAGCGGTACGTGCGGCGCGATACCGCCTCGGCTGGGTATCACGGCTGGGAGGTTGCCTTTTGGTATAGCCGCGCTCTGTGAGTGGTTTGGGGAAGCGGTGGTACGCGGGATGGATTCGAGGCTGGTTGGTGATTCGCGGCGGGAGCGGCGGCAGGTGCCGGACGACTCGCTGCGCTTGGTGCTCGCGTCGGCAAGTGAGGACGGAGGATGTTTTTGGGCTCGTCGAGCCTCCGCATAGGCACCGGGGCGCTGCGCTCGCTGCCCGGCACCTGCCGCCCTGCGGGCGGCGAGAGGCAGGACGGGTTCGAGACTGGTTGGTGATTCGCGGCGGAAAGGAGATGATATCCATGCGGTTTTCGAGGATCTTTGGCGCTTGCCTCGGCCTCAGCCTGTTCTTTTCTGGCTGTCAGGCGCATCCGTCGCCGCAGACGGAGATGGTCGATCTCGCGGCGGACCTCGCATCGTATGCGCAGCAGCGGTCACCGGGCTTCCTGCTCGTCGGCAACGGAGCCGTCGGCTTGCTCGAGGTGACGCCGGAAAATCCGGAGGCAAACGTGCAGAAGCTCCTGCGCGCGCTCGACGGCTTCCTCACGGAGTCCGTCTTTTACGTGGAGGGGGAGGACGGTACTGATGGCCCGCAGCCAGAGGATATGGCGGCGTATCTCCAGGCGATGCTGCAGAAGCCGCTCAGCGCTGGCAAGGCGGTCTTCACGCTCGACTACGTCCAAGGGGCGGCGCGTGCCGCTGAGGTTCGGCAGGCGGGCGAGGCGGCGGGCTACGTGAGCATGGCGACTGATCGCAGGGAGCTCGACGTGCTGCCGGCGCCGCCACTTGCGGGGGAAAGCAGCGGCGACGTCACCGCGCTCGCGGATGTGCGGAATTTCGCCGTACTGCTGAATCCCGAGCGCTTTGAGAGCCGCGAGGCGTATCTGCGCGCGCTTGCCGCTTCGCCTGCCGACCTGCTCATCATCGATCTCTACTGCGACGAGACGCCGCTCACGGCGTCCGAGGTCGCGCGCCTCAGGCAAAAGCCGCAGGGCGGGCGGCGCCTCGTGCTCGCCTATCTGAGCGTCGGAGAGGCGGCGGACTATCGTCCGTACTGGCAGAGCGGCTGGCGGGAGGGCCATCCCTCCTGGATCGCGAAGCGGAATCCCGACTGGCCCGGCAGCTACCGCGTGCAGTACTGGTCGCGCGCCTGGCGCCATCTCCTCTACGGCAGGGCGGACGCCGATCTCGACCAGATCATCGCCGCCGGGTTCGACGGGGCGTTCCTCGACGTCATGGACGCGTGGCAGACCTTTTCCTGAGGGAGCGTTTTCAGCCCGTGGGGACCTCTCTCCTATGCGCAAAAAAAGACCGTCGGTCGTCCGACTCGCTCAGTGAGCAGTCGGGAGAGACCGGCGGTCTTTGTCTGTCGTGGATCAAGCCTCGCCGCGGGCGGCGGAGGTTTGACTTCTCAGGTGCGCGTGCGGATAGCGCCGCCTCAGGCGAGCGGGCGCAGCGCCGCGGCGAGCTGCTCGAGTCCGCGCTCTAGCGTTTGCCACGGGCAGGCGATGTTGAGGCGCTCGAAGCCCTCGCCATCCGCGCCGAAGATATGGCCGCTGTCGAGCCAGAGCTTCGCCTTGTGGACGATGAGGTCGTCGAGCGCTTTCGCGGAGAGGTCGTAGGCGCGGAAGTCGAGCCAGAGGAGATAGGTGCCTTCCGGTTCGATGAGCGTTACGCGCGGCAGCTCGCGTGCGAGGAATTCCTTCGTGCGCGCGAGGTTCTCCTCGAGGTAGGCGCGCAGCTCCGTGAGCCACGGCAGGCCCTTCTCGTAGGCGGCCTGCGCGGCGAAGAGACCGAGTGCGTTCGGCTGACTGTAGCCTGCGCGGTCGATGGTGCGGCGGAATTTCTGCCGCAGGGCGGGGTTCTCGATGAAGATGTTCGAGCACTGGAGGCCGGCGAGGTTGAACGTCTTGCTCGGCGCCGTGCAGGTGATGGTATGCTGCGCGATGTCCGCTGAGAGCGAGGCGAGCGTCGTATGCCGGAATCCCGGGCGCACGAAGTCGTGATGGATCTCGTCCGCGATGATGAGGACGTGGTGCTGCAGGCAGATCGTGGCGAGCGTCGAGAGCTCCTCCCGCGTGAAGACGCGGCCGACGGGGTTGTGCGGATTGCAGAGCAGGAAGAGCTTGACGTTGCTTTTGACGATGCACTGCTCGAACTTCACGAAATCGATCTCATAGTGGCCGTCGCGGAGCGCGAGCGGGCAATTCACGAGCTGGCGGTCGTTCTCGCGGATGATGGCGCCGAACGGATAGTAGACGGGCTGCTGGATGAGGATGGCGTCGCCGGGCGCCGTGAAGGACTGCACCGCCATCGCGAGCGCGAAGACGACGCCGGGTGTCATGACGAGGCTGCCCGCGGCAGGCGTGTAGCCGTGCTGCTCCGTCATCCAGCGCGAGAGTGCCGCGCGGTAGTCGGGGCCGGGATCGGTGTAGCCGAAGATGCCGTGCTGGACGCGGCGCGTAAGCTCGTCGATGATGGGCTGCGCCGTGCGGAAATCCATGTCGGCGACCCAGAAGGGCAGCACGTCCTCCGGATAGCCGCGCTCCGCGGCGAAATCGTACTTGAGGCACGACGTGCCACGGCGGGGGATGATTTCATCGAAATTCGTAGGCATAGTAGGAAATCCTTTCATCAAAGGGAATGGTCAGATCAGGCGTTCAGCGCGCGGTCGAGGTCGTCGATGAGGTCGGCGGCGTCCTCGATGCCGACGGAGAGGCGGAGCAGCGTGTCGTCGAGGCCCGTCGCCTCTTTGAGCTCTGCGGGCATCTCGGCGTGCGTCTGCACGATCGGGTATGTCAAGAGCGTCTCGACGCCGCCGAGGCTCTCCGCGAAGCTGATGAGCGAGAGGCGTCCGAGCACGGCCTGTGCGAGCGCCGCGCTCTCTACCTTGAACGAGACCATGCCGCCGCACCCCGTCGCCTGCGCCTGCTGCAGCGCGTAGCCCGGATGCTCAGGCAGTCCCGGATAGTAGACCTTCGTGACGCGCGGCTGCGCCTTCAGCCACTTGGCGATGGCGAGTGCATTTTGCGCCTGACGCTCGACGCGCACGCCGAGCGTCTTGAGGCTGCGGAGCATGAGCCAGGCATCCATGCTCGAGAGCATGGGGCCGGAGGAGACGACGAGGCGGTCGATGCGAGCGGCGAGATCTCCCTCCGCCTCGCGTACGACGAGGAAGCCCGCGATGACGTCGTTGTGGCCGCAGAGATACTTCGTGCCGCTATGGAGCACGATGTCGGCGCCGAGCGTCAGCGGCTTCTGGAAATGCGGAGAGAGGAACGTGTTGTCGACGGCGAGCAGCGCGCCATGCGCGTGGGCGAGCTTCGCGATCGCTTGGATGTCGCTCACGAGCATCATGGGGTTCGACGGCGTCTCGATGAAGACGAGCTTCGTCTCGGGGCGCATCGCCGCCTCGACCTCGTTGATACAGGAGGTATCGACGTAGCTCGTCTCGATGCCGTAGCGGTGATATACTTCGTTGGCGAGGCGCACGGTGCCGCCGTAGAGATCCGTGCCGAGTACGACGTGATCGCCGGGCGCGAGCAGCAGGAAGACGAGATTGATCGCTGCCATGCCGGAGGCGACCCCCCAGGCGCGTCCGCCGCCCTCGAGGAGCGCGAGCGTCTTTTCGAGGACGGCGCGCGTCGGATTCGCGCAGCGCCCGTAGTCGTAGCCCGTGCTCTGGCGGAAGCCGGGATGGCGGTAGGTGGCGGAGAGATAGATCGGCTCACTGATCGCGCCCGTGGCGTCATACGCATGTGCGCCGTGCACTTCGAGAGAGGCATCGTTCATGTGAAAAACTCCTTTCCATGCCGATTGAGATGTTTACTATTTAAGCACGAAATGGGGAGAAGTTCAAGATATTTTCAAAGACAATGGGAAGTGTTTTCTTTGGAAGGGGATCCTGTCTTGACAGGAAGGACCATTTCCTTTATGATATTTATTAATAATACATATTAGTTTACTATGAAATAGAGTATCGAAGAGGATGGGGAGGACTTGCGATGAGAGGACGGAAGCTCGGGGTCGGGGAGATCCCGCCCGATATTATGGAAGAGATCTTGCAGGGCATCCGCTGCATGACCTGGGGCGAGGCCGTGCTCGTCGCCCAGGACGGCGTCCTCGTTCAGGTGGAGTTCTCGGAGAAGCGGCGCGTCGATCGCTGGGACGACGCACCGCCGCCGAGTGACTGCCACGCTGCAGCGTGTCGGCGCCTCGCCGGGAAAATCAGGCAGGAGTTTTCCGCGCTCTCGTTCGGGCGGCTCACGATCGTCGTGAAGCAGGGACGCGTCACGCAGATGGAACGCACGGAGAAACAGCGGTTCACTGGGCTTGATGGCGAGGGCATCTGAGAAAAGTTTTTTCGAATGTTTGTTTTACAGGTTGACAGGCGCTTGAAAAGCGTCTATAATAACGAGCAAATAAAACATAGCAGTTATATATTTATTTGCGAAAGAAGGAATCTTTATGGCAGAAGAAAAAGATGCGGTGCAGGCGGCGGCACGCGACGCCCTCGCCCGCCATCAGGCCCATCAGAAGCGGCGGCTCATCCTCTGGATCGGCGCACTCATCGTCGGCGCCGTGCTCGGTACGCTCGGTATCGGGCCGCTCAACGACTTCTTCAATTTCATCGCGACGGTCTTCACGCGGCTGTTCCAGTTCGTCGCCGTGCCGACCATCGCACTCGCCGTCATCACGACGCTCGCGGCGCTTGGCGCCGACAAGAGCACGGGACGCATCTTCGCGCACGCCGTGACGTACACGCTGCTCACGACGATTTCCGCCGCGGCGATCGGCCTCGTGCTCTACCTCTGGATCGCGCCGGGCAACCTGCCGGCGGATGTCATCGGGGCGGGGACGGCGGACGTGCCGCTGCAGAAGGTCGGCTCGCTTTCCTACTATGATCATTTCCTCACGGTCATCCCGAACAACCTCCTGCAGCCGTTCCTCTCGGGCAACGTGCTCTCCGTCATGCTCATCGCTGCGGCAGTCGGTCTCGCGCTCGCGTTCATGCCGAAGACGGAGAACCGCGCCGTGCTCCTCAAGGGCATCGTGGGCGCGCGGGAAGTCCTCTTCACGCTCATCCGCGCGCTGCTCTGGGCGTTGCCGCTCGGCATCCTCGCCTTCGCGGCGCAGCTCTCCGCCCAGATCGAGGCGGGCGTCGTCGTCGGCGCGCTCGGCAAGTACACCGCCGTCGTGCTCGGCGGCAACGTCATCCAGTTCTTCATCGTGCTGCCGCTGTTCCTGCTCGCCCGGGGACTCAACCCCATCCGCGTCTTCAAGAAGATGGCGCCGGCGCTCGCCGTCGCGCTCTTCACGAAGAGCTCGGCGGGCACGCTGCCCGTGACGCTCGCCTCCGCGGAGACGCGCCTCAAGGCGAACCCGCGCGTCGCGCGCTTCGTGCTCCCGATCTGCACGACGATCAACATGAACGGCTGCGCGGCGTTCATCCTCGTCACGTCGCTCTTCGTCATGCAGAACGCCGGCTTCGAGCTCACGCTCGGCACGATGATCACCTGGCTCTTCATCGCCGTGCTCGCGGCCGTCGGCAACGCCGGCGTGCCGATGGGCTGCTACTTCCTCACGCTCTCCCTCATGTCCGGTATCGGTGCGCCGATCGGGCTCATGGGCGTCATCCTGCCGATCTATACGATCATCGACATGATCGAGACCTGCGAGAACGTCTGGTCGGATTCCTCCGTCTGCGCGATGGTGGACCACGACCTCAAAGACGAGCTCGCGGCGAGCGAAGAAGCGGTGAGCCTCTCCTGACGGGTCTTGTGTGCGGCATGGCCGCGTGAAATCATATCAGGATAAAAAAGACATCACTTGATGCACGCGCATCTGGTGGTGTCTTTTTTCGTGTGCTCGTTTCTTGGCGGCACCCTTACATCCCCTGGAGCTGCTCTTTCGGAGAGCAGCTTTTTTCTTTCTGCGTTCTCCCGCTGCTGCCGTTTTTCTGCTATACTATAGGAAGTTTCTATATCGTAGGGGAGGAATTGACTATGAGTGAAGAGAGCTGCAATCACGATTGTTCCGCTTGCGGCGAGAGCTGTGGCGCGCGGCAGATGCCGCCGAAGGCGCCGCTCAATGAGAAGTCGAGCGTCCGCCACGTCATCGCCGTCGTGAGCGGCAAGGGCGGCGTCGGCAAGAGCATGGTGACGGCGCTCATGGCGGTGAAGGCGCGCCAGGCGGGCTATGCGACCGCCATCCTGGACGCGGACATCACGGGGCCTTCCATCCCGAAGGCGTTCGGCATCAAGGGGCATGCGACGGGCGATGCGGAGCATCTCTATCCCGCGATCAGCCGTACGGGCGTCGAGGTCATGAGCATGAACCTCCTGCTCGAGAAGACGACGGACCCCGTGGTTTGGCGCGGCCCGATCATCAGCAACACGGTGACGCAGTTCTGGTCGACGGTCGTCTGGGGCGAGGTCGAGTACATGTTCGTCGACATGCCGCCGGGAACGGGCGACGTGCCGCTGACGGTGTTCCAGTCGCTGCCTGTCGATGGCATCATCGTCGTGGCGTCGCCGCAGGAGCAAGTCGCGATGATCGTGGAGAAATCCATCGAGATGGCCAGGCTCATGCAGGTGCCGGTGCTCGCGCTCGTCGAGAACATGAGCTATTTCAAGTGCCCGGATTGCGGCAAGGTGCACCACATCTTCGGCAAGAGCCACGCCGAGGAGATCGCGAAAAAGCACGGCATCGAGACGTACTGCCAGCTGCCCGTCGACCCAGATCTCGCGGCGGCGGTCGACGCGGGGGAGATCGAGTTCGTCATGGAGGACGGGCTCGACCCGATCGTCGAGATGTTGCGGAAAAGGGATGGAAAATAATTCGGTCCGGAGAAACCGGCGCCGGGGCGTGCTCTGCGCGGTGGCGGGCGGTGTCTTCTGGGGCGGTTCCGGCGTCGCGGGGCAGTACCTCTTGCAGCAGGCGGGCTTCACGACGGAATGGCTCGTGACGGCACGGCTCGTGCTCGCCGGGATCATCCTGCTCGCGCTCGATGCCGGCGAGCACGGGGGCGATGTGCTGCGTGTCTGGCAGGATCGCCGGAACGCTTGGGAGCTGCTCTTTTTCGGCGTCTGCGGCATGATGGGCGTCTCGTATTCCTATTTCGCGTCCATCCGCTACGGCAACGCCGCGGCGGCGACGGTCCTGCAGTATCTCATGCCCGCGATGATCGTGCTCTACGTGGCGGTGCGCGGCAGGAAATGGCCGAGCGGGCTCGAGGTTTTCTGCGTGTTGCTCGCCCTCTTCGGGACGTTCCTGCTCGTGACGCACGGCGACTGGCACGCGCTCGTCATCCCGCTGCCGGCGCTCCTCTGGGGACTCGTCTCCGCCGTGACGGGCGCCATCTACACGCTCGCGCCGAAGCGCCTTATCCGCGCGTGGCGCGCGCCGCTCATCGTCGGCTGGGGGATGCTCATAGGCGGCATCGCCATGGCGGCGGTGTCGCGTCCGGCGCTCCTCTGTGGCGAGTGGACGGGGACGAGTCTGCTCGCGTTCCTCTATCTCATCCTCTTCGGCTCCGTCGCGGCGTTCACCCTCTACCTCGGCAGTACGAAGTACATCGCGCCGAGCGAGGCGGGGGTGCTCGCCTCCGTCGAGCCGCTCACGGCGATCGTGCTCTCCGTCGCGCTGCTCGGCGCGTCGTTCGGGCTCCTCGATGTGCTCGGGAGCGCCTCTATCCTCGCGACGGTCGTGCTGCTCGCGCGCCAGTGAGGGGCGGCGGGTTTTAGCAAGCAAGAAAGGTCTCACGGGAGATGCTCTCATCTCCCGTGAGACCTTTCTTGCGTTTCACGCTTTGCCGCTGGCCGTGCGGCTCAGCCCCGCTTCTCGTGGCGCGAGCGGTAGTGGCGCGTCTTATCCTCGTACATGAGGCGGTCGACTTCTGCGATGGCGGCGTCGATGTCCTCGATGGGCGTGGGCAGGGTGATGGCGCCGAGCGCGGCGCTGATGCCCCGGCGGTGGAATTCCTGTTTGAGTGACTGTCGGATGGTCTCGATTTCCTCCGGCGTCTGCACGTCGCGGATCATCAGGAACTCGTCGCCGCCCATGCGGAAGACGACGGCATCCGGCTCTTGCCGCAGTGCGTCTGCCGTCTGCTTGATGAGGCGGTCGCCGGCCTCGTGCCCCTGCGTGTCGTTCGTGTGCTTGAGCCCGTTGACGTCGGCGAAGACGAGGGCCACCAGGCGCCCGTGGGGAAGCGTCGGCAGGTATTCGGTGAGACCGCGGCGATTGAATACGCCGGTGAGCTGGTCGATGCGTCCGAGGTGCCGCAGGTCATTTTGCATGTCGCGGTTGCGCAGCAGGATGGCAATGAAGCGCGAGAGCGTGCTGCAGAGGAGGGAACTGACGTCGAGGCGATCCTCCGGCGGGTTGACGACTTCGATGTAGCCGTAGGCATGGTCGTCGAGCGAGATGCGCGCGATCGTCAGGCGCTTGAGATCCGGCAGATGCGGCACGGTGCCCGGCGTGTGCTCCCAGTAGCTTTCGAGGTCGCGGATGGTGATGACAGGATGATGGACGAACTTCTCATAGATGTGTGTGAGCTCGTTGCGCGGGATGGGAGCGAGCGTGCCCTTGAGCGGCATCAGATCGCTGGCCGCCCAGTCGTAGGTGAGATGCACGGAGGTGCTGCTTTCCTCCATGAGCAGCACGCGCTCGGCATGAAGGCGGTTGCCGATGCAGAGCAGCATGCGCTCGATCCCCTTGTCAGGATCTGACTCGCACATGGCGAGGCGCAGGGCATCGTTGATCATCGTCTTGTGGTAGAGCAGGTCATTCCGTCTGGTGCTGCGCTCGCTGTAGCGCGTGAGATCCGTGAGCAGCGTGAAGCGGCAGTTTTTGCCGCGCCAGGGGATGAGACCCGCACGGCTGTAATAGTCATGTCCTGTGACGGGATTGTGGATGAGGTTGTGGAGGAACGTGCCGTGACTCAGCTGGGCGGTGTCGCAGTTGTCGCAGGGGGCTGGCTGATGGCGGTAGAGCTCGTAGCATTTATGTCCCTGGTAGGGCGTGTCCGCGGGGAGGCCGGAGTCCAGGAGGGCTGCGGAGTTGCAGTAGAGAACCTCGTGCGTCTCGGTGTCGCTGATGATGACGGGCTCCTCGAGCTGGTCGAACGCCTCACGCTGGAAGACGACGCGGTCGCCGACGTAGATGGACTGGCTGTAATGCTGATCCTCGGCGTCGCAGAGGCGCTCGGTGAGCAGGCGCAGCAGGCCGTCGAGGCTGCTCGCCTCTGAGCCGTTGGCGAACGCGTACTGCAGGTGGAGCGAGCAGGGATAGCCGTCAACTTCATGGATGTCGTGCACGGCGTTTGAGATCGCGAAGATCCGGTTGCGGCACTCCGTCTCAGAGAGGCGTTTCTGGAAGATGATGAAGCAGCTGCTGCCGATGTACGCGATGCTCCAGTACTGCGGCAGCAGGCGCGTGATGATCTCCTTGAGGTGCGCGAGCAGGAGGTCGCCGCGGCGCTGGTCGGTGCGGCGGAGCTGATCGTAGGCGGGGACATCGAGGATGATGGCGAGGTAGTCCTCTTTGTTCTGGCGGTAGTTCACCTGGTACTGTGTACCCGCCATGAGCATGCCGCGGTAGTTCATGAGGCCGGTGCCCTGGTCGATGAGCCCGAGGCTGTCCTGGAGCTCGTTCTGCGCGGCGGTATCGTCGAGATCCTCGAAGTAGCCCATGAGACCGGCGATGCTGCCGTTCAGGTAGAGGGGGAATTTCGAGGCGCGGATGGCGTGCGGCGTGCCGCGCACGAGGCAGTGGCCGAGCGCACCGCGCACGGGCTTGCCCTCTTTGATGACAGCGCGCTCAGCCGCGTGGAACGGCGCGTCGTCGATATGCCAGCCCATTTCCTCATCCGTCTTGCCGCGGAGCTCCTCGATGGAGGAGAGACCGTAATGATCGAGGAACGCCTGGCTCGCGCCGAGGAAGCGGCGCGAGCTGTCCTTCCAGAAGAGTTTGAGGTCGGACTGATCGACCAGGGAGTTCCAAAGGAACTCGCTCTCGAGGCTCCCGCGCAGAGAGGAACCATCCGGCAGGATGCCGTAGCTCTTCAGGATCTCGCTGAGGAGCGCCGCGCGATCCGGCTGCTGGTCGAGGGTGTCACGGCTGATGCAGAGCAGGATATCCTGCTCCTGCGTCTTGAAAAGGACGATGAAGATGAAGTTCAGCCAGCGGTAGCTGCCGTCCGGTTGGAGCATGCGGAACGGCGCGGCGACCTCAATGGAGCTGCTCTGCTGCGCGGCGCGGTAGATGTTCTCCGCCCGGGTAAAGGCGAGGTAGCGCTCGCGGTCGGCGGGATGGATGTAGTTTTTGGCGAAGTCCGCGCGGGCCGCCTCGATTCCTTCCAGGTGCCTGCTGGCAGACGTTTCCGGCAGCACGGAGGAGATGACCTCGCAGACATCATTTTGGCAGTCCAGGTAGTAGATGCCCTCGTAGAGGTGAAAAATGGTGCGCAGGATCTGATCGAGACGGCGCGACTCCTGGCCCTGTACCTCGCTGTCGTGCGTGATGTTGTAGAGCTCGGCGCGGTAGATGTGCGTGGCGCCGAGATTGGCGATCGTCTGCAGGCGCAGTCGCATGTACTGGCCGCTGTCCACATAGGTCAGGGATTCCTGCTTGCCGCTCTTGATGGCGCGCTGCAGGAATTTCTGGAACCTCTCCCGCAGGTGGTAGGCGGGGGAGGCGAGATTCCGGTTCACCTCATCGAGACCTTCGGTATGGATGGTCCGGAGCGTGCGCACGTAGGCATCGTTCATTTGCAGGATGCGGATCGAGGCACCGTCGTCGAGGAGGATGGCGACGGGCATCTCTGTCGTGATGTCGATGCAGCCCGCCTGTGCGAAGAGATACGCCTCCGTGCGGGACTCTGCGAACAGGTCATGCTCATGGCAGTGGAGGCGGAACGTCTTGTGCTCCATAGGTTTGCCGTAGAAGAACCCCTGGAGTTTTTCACAGCCGATGGCTTTCAGGAACGCGACCTGCTCGGCGGTCTCCACGCCCTCGGCGAGCGTATGCATGCCGAGCTCCTTTGCCATGGGAACGATGGATGCGAGCAGCTTGCGGCTCGCGGAGTTGAACGAGCGCAGGAAGTCCATGTCGAGCTTGATGGCGTCGAACTGGTAGTCTTTGAGGACATTGAGCGAGGAATAGCCGCTGCCGAAATCGTCAAGCCAGACCTGGTAGCCGCTCGCGCGGAACGCCTTGATGCCGTTTTTGATGAGATCATCATCCCGTACGAGCGCGTTTTCTGTGATTTCGATGCACAGCAGATCGCGCGGCAGCTCGTATTTCTGCACGATGCCCTCGACGATCTCGAGGGGATTGCCGAGGGAGAAGTCGAGCCGCGAGAGATTGACGGAGACGGGCACATCCGGACGCCCGTCGTCGCGGCGCTGGCGCAGGTGGTGACAGACGCGGTCGATGACATAGGCATCGAGCTTGTGGATGAGGTGGGTCTCCTCGAGGACGGAGATGAAATCCGCAGGCGAGAGCAGGCCGTGCATGGGGGAGTCCCAGCGCGCGAGCGCTTCGGCACCGCAGACCTTTCGGGTGAGTGTG
>ERZ772897.2517-NODE-2517-length-15737-cov-4.748501_pt1 | contig 15737 bp, 17 predicted proteins | sample MGYA00512125_ERZ772897 | MGnify/ENA primary metagenome ERZ772897 (study PRJEB29015, sample SAMEA2737660) | human gut metagenome | biome: human gut; feature: human-associated habitat; material: faeces | place: China | collected 2012 ... | reverse complement strand
CTCGAACGCGCCGCGTGCCGTGCGGTACATGAGCGGAAAAATCACGACAGCCGTCGCGAAAATCGCCGAGTACCATGTCATCGTCAGCTTGACGCCCCAGTGCTCCATCACCCATGCGCCGAACGGGCGGCGCGGCCCAAGCACGCGCAGCAGCAGAAAGCCGACAACGGTCGGCGGCAGCACGAGCGGCAGCGTCAGCACGGCATCTAAAACGCCCTTGAGCGCACGCGGCAGGCGCGCCACGTAATACGCCGCCGCGATACCGAGAAAGAAGATGACGGCGGTCGAAAAAAGCGCGATGCGGACGGAATTGTAAAGCGGATACCAGTCCATAAATTTCTCCTGTCGATTGTAAAACAGGCGAGAAAATCCACTCTCTCGCCTGTTTATTTTACCAGATTATTTGATTGGCGTAAAGCCCACGCTTTTGAACACCTTACCTGCCGAGTCGCCGGTCAGGTAGTCGAGGAACGCCTTCGCCGCGTCCGGGTTGGGGCTGTTCTTGAGGATGGCCGCCGGATAAATGACCTGACCGCACATATCCGCCGTTGCCTTGTCTACCGCCGTAAGGCCCGCCGCGTTCGCGTCCGTCGCGTAGATGATGCCGCAGTCAACAGCGCCCTCACTGACCTGAGAGGTGACTTCCTTCACGTTGTTGCCGTAGGTCAGCTTATTTGCCACGGCGGTCTCATCGATGCCGTAGTAGTTGAAGATCTTCAGGGTATACTGGCCCACAGGCACGTCGCTGTTGCCGATGGCCAGCATCACATCACCGTTCTTCAGCAGCTCGGCAAGCTGGTCGAAGCTCTCAATGCCCTTGGGATTGCCTTCGGGAACGGTGAGCGTCACCTTGTTTTCCAGCAGGTCCACACGGCTGTCGGTGACGATGAGGTCAAGCCCGTCGGGGTTCTTCTCGGCATCACCGATGAGGCTGCCGTCCATGGCGTTCATCTGCTTGGGGGCGGCGGAAATGAACAGGTCGCAGTCCGCGCCCTCCTTGATTTGGGTGAGCAGCTTGCCGGAGGAATCAAAGTTATAGGTAACGGTCACGTTGGGATTGTTCTGCTCGTACATTTCCTTGAGCTGGTTCATGGTCTCCGTCATAGAGGCGGCAGCGAACACGATCAGCTCCACCGGCTCACCGGCGGGGGCTTCCGTGGAGGCGTTGTCCTGCGTCTGGGAACTGTCGCCGGTGTCGGCGTTGGTGTCGGTTTTACCGCCGCAGGCGGCGAGGGACAAGGTCAGGCACAGGGCCAGCAGCAGGGACAAATACTTTTTCATGTTGGTTCTTCCTTTCTGATTCGATGGAAAATCTATCTTGACTTTACAGAGTAAAGCGTGATACTCAATCAAGATGAACGGTTCGGAAAAGCAGGAGCGCGCTTGGGCGCTCTCGCTTTTATTTTCCGAAGGGGCAGTTGGGCCAGTGACAGGGCTTGCAGCCAAGGCACAGCCCGCCCTCGCCCATCACGGCGAAGTCTCTGCGGGTCAGTTCCACGCCTGCGGCGATCCGGGGGAGCGCCAGGTCGAAAATGGTGGCCCCGGCATACATGACGCAGCCGGGCAGGCCGCAGATGGGGGTTCCGTCCTCAAAATAGCCCAGCAGGAACATGGCGCCGGGCAGCACAGGCGCGCCGTAGGTGACGATCCGTGCGCCGCTTGCCTGGATGCCGCCGGGGGTGTTGTCGTCCGGGTCCACGCTCATGCCGCCGGTGCACAGGATCAGGTCCGCGCCGGTTTTCCGGGCTTCGCCGATAGCATTAGCCACATTTTCTACGCCGTCGCCGGAATAGGCGATGGAGATGGTCTCGATACCGTAGGCCGCCAGCTTCTCCTTCACCACCGGGGTGAAGGTGTCCTGGATGAGACCCTTCTTCACCTCGCTGCCGGTGGCCACGATAGCGGCGGTTTTCTTCACATAGGGCAACAGCTCCAATAGAGGGCCGGCGCCCGCCGCCTGCTCGGCGGCTTGCAGCGTTTCCTCCTTGATGATGAGAGGGATGACCCGCATTCCCGCCAACTTGTCGCCCTTTCTCACGGCGGTATTGCCCTTCCGGGTGGCGATCATCACGTCCTCCCGGGAGTTGACAGCGATGAGCCGCTGGCTGTCCACCCGGAACAGGCCGTCGCAGGCGGCGGTCAGCTCGATCTTGCCCTCTTTCGTCTCGCTGCGGAGCATGTTCTCCTGACCGCACAGGGCCAGCAGCCGCTCCGCCGCATCGTTTTCGTGGACCATGCCCGGAGTCATCTCCCAGACATACAGGTTCTCCTTGCCCATGCTCAGCAGCACGGGAATATCGTCCTCTGTGACGATGTGGCCCTTGCGGAACCGGGCGTCCTTATATTGATCCTTGATGATCTGGGTCATATCGTGGCACAGCACGTGGCCCACGGCCTCCTCTGTTCGGATCAGCTTCACTTCAGCACCTCAATTTCGTCTCCGGGCCTGACAACGCCCTCTTTTACCACCACGGCGAAGATGCCCTCCGTGGGCATGACGCACTTGCCGACCGCCTTTTTGATGGCGCAGTCATTGTGGCACTCCTTGCCAATCTGCGTCACCTCCACCTCCGTCTCACCGATCCGCAGGTGGGTCCCCACGGGCAGATGCTTGAGGTCGATGCCCTCCGTGTTAATGTTCTCCGCGAATACGCCGGGGTCCAGAGCGATGGGGGAGCGGGGGCGCATGGAGTCGATGCTTTCCTCCGCCAGCAGAGAGATCTGGCGGTGCCAGTCCCCGGCGTGGGCGTCCCCCACAATGCCGTGGCGCAGCTTCAGCCGGATTTCCGTCACCGGCGTCTTGACAGTACCCTTTTTCTCGCTGATATTGACGGATACGACCCTTGCCATGGTTCTATCAGTCCTCTCGCTTATAGTCTCCGCTCTTGCCGCCGGATTTTTCCAGCAGGCGGATGTTGGTGATCTCCATATCCTTCTGCACCGCCTTGCACATATCGTAAACGGTGAGGGCCGCCACGGAAACGGCGGTCAGTGCCTCCATCTCCACGCCGGTGACGCCGGTGCAGGTGACCGCCGCCTGTATCTCCACCATGCAGGGCTGGTCCGACAGATGGAACGTGATGTCGATACCTGTCAGGGGCAGAGGGTGGCACATGGGGATCAGCTCCCAGTTGTGCTTGGCGGCCTGAATACCCGCAACCTGCGCCACCGCCAGCACGTCTCCCTTTTTCATGGTGCCGTTTTTGATGTGGGCCATGGTCTCCGGGGAAACGTGGATCTCTCCGGCGGCTACGGCCCGCCGGTGGGTCACAGCCTTTTCCGTTACATCCACCATCCGGGCGCGGCCCTGCTTGTTGAAATGGGTCAGTTCTCCCATGGTTCAGCCTCCGATCTCATTCATGGTCCGGGGGGTATCACTGGCATGTTCTGTCAGGTGGTGCCCCTTGGGCTTTTGCAGGATGCCCCGGAGGATGGCGTCCTCCAATTCCCTGCCGTGAAGTCCCCGGAGGGAGATTTCCTCCCGGCTGTGGAGACAGCCCTTCAGCTTGCCGTCCGCCGTTACCCGGATGCGGCGGCACGCTCCACAGAACTCGTGGCTCATGGGGGTGATCAGCCCCACAGTCCCCATGGCTCCCGGCAGACGGTACCGCCGGGCCACGCCATTGGGTTCGATTTCTTCCAGCGCCGGGAATCGGTTCAGAATCTCCGTTACCGGCAGAAAGCGTTCCTTTGGCCATGCCGCACACGGCCCCATAGGCATCAGTTCGATGAACCGCACCTCCCAGGGGTGCTCTTTCGTCAGGCTCAGAAAATCCTCGATCTCGTCATCATTCACGCTGCCCATCAGCACGGTGTCCAGCTTCAGATTCTGAAATCCGGCGTCCTCCGCTGCCCGGATGCCCGCAAAAGCGTCCTCCAGATCTCCCCGGCGGGTGATTTCCCGGAATCGCTCCGTCCGCAGGGTATCCAGACTGATGTTCAGCCGGTCCACTCCGGCTTCCTGCAGGGGCTTTGCCAATTCCGGCAGCAGGCTGCCGTTGGTGGTGAGGCAAAGCTCCTTCAGTTCCGGGATGGCCCGCAGCGTTCGGCAGATGTCCAGAATCCCTCGCCGCACCAGCGGTTCTCCGCCGGTCAAACGGATCTTCCGAATTCCCAGCTTCACCGCAGCCCGGGCGATCTCGCCGTATTCCTCTACGGAGAGGACGGCCCCATGGGGACCCTTTTCCACGCCGTCCGCCGGCATACAGTATTGGCATCGGTAATTGCAAAGGTCCGTTACCGACAGCCGCAGATAATCAATTGTCCGGCCATATTGATCGATCATCGCATTACTTCCTATCGTCCCAAGCTGCGGCCCGGAATTTCTCCGGGCGTGTTCGCCGGGGGCACACGGCCCGCAGCAGCGTCCGGCCGCCAAGTTTTCTAAGGTTGACCTTTATTATAGCAGATATTTCCTCAAAATACAAACCCCTTTTCCGCGGCTGGAGAAGGGCGGCGCGGCATGAAAAGCGGGTCCGGCTTGGAGGACTGTTTCACGAGAAGGAAATGCCCGCTGTGGTGTAAAAAATTCCGGCTGTTCGCAGCGATAAATTTTAACCGGATTGTAGCATCTTGTTCACAATTTGTTCATGATTGCAAAGTGACTTTCCGCTATGGTAGGTTTATAGAAGTATACATGGATGTTAAACTGAATTTAGGAGGTTTTTTATGAGACGGTTTTTCAGAAAACGGCTTCCGGCCTTTCTGCTGACGCTGGTCATGGTCATGACGATGGCCCCGGCTGCGTCCGCAAAATCTTCAGCGGATCTGACTTATGAAGTGGATAAGGGGGACTCTGTATCATTCAAAGCGCGGGAGTTCCGCGACCTTTACAGAAGTGAATATAGTGGTGATCCCAGCTATGTGGTATTCACCGATTACAGCGATCTGGATGACTATGGGTACTTGACCGCTGTGAATTACTATGATAAGACTGTGAGCCTCAGTGAAAGCGATCTGCGTAACACATGGTTTTATTATGACAGCCGCGATGTGCCCAAGAATATGGACTACGCGTTGGATGGCTTGACATTTGAAGCCAACCGCCGGGCCGACAGCGGCACGCTGCGGCTGAAATTTGAGATCTACGACGCCGACGGCAAGAATTATGTGTACGGCACCATGGATATCAAAGTCGGTGGCGGTTCCGGTTCCTCCAAGGGTGACATCACCTACACAGTGAAGCCCGGCGAGGAAGTTGTATTTAGCGATGAAGATTTCAGTAATGCCTATGACAAGGCTGGCGGCTCCGGCACGATGAAGTATGTGGCATTTGAAAAGCCTTCCTCTGATTACAGTGATGCCGGTACCATTTACTCCCGGTATGGTAAGCGGAATGCAACCTCTTTTACCCGCTCTGAACTGGACGATTACAAGTTCTACTACGGTGACAGCGACTATGGTGACTATGATCTGGACGAACTGAGCTTTGTGGCGGATAAGTCTTTTTCCGATAGTATTGAGATTGCATTTACAGCTTACGGCGGGAGAGGCAGCAAGGAGAATGATTCTGTCAGCGGAACCCTGAAAATCACATCTTCTAAATCTGCATCCTCCAGCAAGGGTGACATTACTTACACAGTGAAAGCCGGTGAGGAAGTTGCCTTTGACGATGCCGATTTTGAGAAGATCTACGAGAACAGCAGCTGCTCCGGCACTCTCAAGTATGTGGAGTTCAGCCGGCCCGACAGCGCATTCAACAATGCCGGTACCCTCTATTCCCGGTACGGTAAGCGGAATGAGACTGCCTTTGCCCGCTCCAGCCTCAGCAGCAATAAGTTCTACTACGGTGACAGCGACTATGGTGACTACGATCTGGACGAGCTGAGCTTTGTGGCGGACAAGTCCTTCTCCGGCAGCGTGGAGCTGAACTTCACTGTCTATGGCGGCACCGGCACCCGAACCAACCAGAACGCTGCCGGTACACTGGTCATCACTACCGGTACATCTGCCGGAGTCTCCCGCTATGTAGGAAACATCCGCTACAATACCACGCCGAGTACCGCTTTGCAGATCAATGCCAATGACATTGCCCGTCTCTTCCGTAAGTACACCTCTGGCGAAGCCCTGCAGTATTTGACGCTGACCAGTGTACCCGCTACCGGCAGCCTATATTACAACTATTACAATACCAGCAAGTATGGCTCCGCACAGATGCCGCTCACCGCTTCCACAGCGGGGAATGTGGTCTTCTCCTACAGTCCCGCCTCTGCATCGGAATATGATCTTTCCGAGCTGACTTACATCCCCAGCGGAAGCAATTACTGCACGTCTCTTGGCTTCACCGGATACAGCAGCAACGGCACAACTGTTTCCGCGACCATCCTGATCAGCGTGACGGCTTCTCCGGTGTCTGAGGTTTACAGTGTGACCACCAAGGGCACCTCCGTGAACTTCCCGGCCAACTCCGTGTATTCCGCAGTGGCATCCGCCACTGGCTTCGGCCTTAGCAGCATCCAGCTGCTGGAACTGCCTGCCTCTAAGGCTGGCGTCCTGTACAGCGGCTCCTATGCGGCAGATGTCACCACTGCTTATAGCTATGGTGATGGGACCGGCTCTATGAGCCAGCTCCGCTTTATTCCCAACAGCGGGTTCACCGGCTCTGTCTCCATTCCCTATGTGGCTTTGAACAGCAGCGGTACGGCCATTGGCTCCGGTGTGGTCTCCATCGGCGTGGTGGACAGCGTGAAGAAGTTTACGGATATCTCCACCTCCACCTGGTGCTATAAGTATGTTACGGAACTTGCCGGCGCCAATGTTATCTCCGGCTACAGCAACGGAACGTTTCAGGAGAAGAATACCATTACTTACGGCGCGGCCCTGAAGCTCATCATGCTGGCGGCGGGCTACGGCGAGCAGGCCCCCACGGTGAAGCGCAGCACCTTCAGCGGCTATCTGGCGAAGGCCAAGGCTGCCGGACTGGTGTCCGGCAATCCCAAGCTGAACGGGCCCATCACTCGTCTGCAGATCGCGCAGATCGCCGCCAAGGCGTTGAAGCTGCCTACCAGCGGTCTGCCCAGCAAGAAGCCCTTTACCGACACCAATGACGTCTATGTGCAGGCGCTGAATGCCGCCGGCATCATTGAGGGCTACTTCTCCAACGGCACCAGCACCTATAAGCCCAACAATACCCTGACCCGCGGTCAGGTCTCTGCCATCGTGTGGAGAATGAAAAATTCCGTACAGTAAAAACAGAATACTTGTGGAACCACGCGGTCAGCCGAGAGACTGACCGCGTGGTTTTTTGGGTCGATAGAGCGCATGACTGCTAGTGGCGGGGGAGCCGTGATTCTGAATTTCCTGTGCTTCCTTTGCCGCCTTGAAGCGGGGATCTGTGAGGCCCGCTTGAATTTCCGCATGGTATTGATATAATAAGCATATACAGATGTGCTTGCTTATGGCATTGAGGTTTCCTTTGAAAGCCTGCTCCAATGTATCCATGTGTGGCGTCCGGCTTCGGCCATGGCCGAAACCTGTGGAGGCCCTGTATTTTGCGTGTGTTGGCATGGCCGCGGGATCAAAGATCGAGAGGTGAATGGGATGAAACGCAGAATCTTGACGGTATGTTTGCTGCTGGCGCTGCTGCTGACCGCCTGCGGCGGGCAGAACAGGGAGCCGGAGAATCCGCCGGATGCGAAGCCGTCGGCACCGGGGGAGGAGGCAGCGGAACCTCCCGATGAAACGCCGGAACCTGAACCTGCAAAGCCGGAGGAAAAAGAACCGCTGAGTCTGGAAGATGTGCTGACAGACATCTACACCGTGGCGCCCGGCACGGCGGGCAGCTCTCTGCGGGCCACCTATGCCGCCGGAGAGCTGCTGGACTGGATCGATGTGAACTCGGTGGAGCAGGAGGACGTATTCAGGTGGATAGATGAAAACGTGCCCATGGAAAACTCTGCGGAGCTGGCCCGGGCATGGGCGGCGGTGCTGACGGAGGCGGAGGCCCTCATGCGGGGCGATGAGACGGCCTATGACGCACTGGATGACGCGGGCTATACCATGGAACAGCCATATCGCAGCACGGGCCGGGTGAAGTGGGCGGCGTGGAAGCTGCTCCCCCTGTTTACGCAGATTTTAGACCGTACGGAACGCGCGGAGTACCGCTACGAAGCGCCGGGGGATTACAGCGCTGTGACGGAGGAAGCCCTTGCGGGTATCTGGGTGGACGATGCGGGTACCACTGTTCTGTTGTTTTCCGAGGACGGCTGCCGCATCGTGTATCCGGCACTGGAGTTGCTTGGCAAAACCGCCTATGCCTTCCGCGTCCGGGACCGCAGCAGCGTGGGATACTGTCCGGCGTTGGACATCGACTATCTGCAAAATGACTTTTCCGCTCCGCTTGTTTACTACGTGTCCGGCATCGACGATACCCACTTCTGGAGCAACACCCAGAATAAATGCTTCCGCAGACTGGCGTAAAAGGGGCGCGGAGGATCGGATCTGTCAGATATGCCCTTGCGGGAGTGGACGCTTTTTCTGTGAGATTTTCCGCACATATAAGTTGACGCAGCCGTCTCTGGGAAGCTCTCCCGGAGACGGCTGCGTTGTTATCAGTCTGAAATGGATTTATCTTCTTCTGCGGCCGCCCTGCTTGCCGGAGATATTCCGGTTCAGGTCCGCCATTTTCCGCTCCGAGGAGGAGAGGAACTGCTTGAGCTTGTCCTCGAAGGCCAGATCGCCGGAGGGGGTGGTGTCCGCTGCCTGAACGGCGGGCCGCCGGGGAGCCGCCGCGGGACGGGGGACTGCTGCCGGACGGGGCTGGAAGTTCCGCTGGGCGGGGCGCTCCGGCGCGGGCAACGCCTTTTTGATGGAAAGATCCAGCTTTCCGTCCTTGATAGCAAGGAGCTTTACCTTAACGTCCTGCCCCTCCTGCAAAAAGTCATGTACATCGTTGACATAGCTGTTGGCGATCTCCGAAATATGTACCAGGCCGGACTTGCCGCCCTCCAAGGCCACAAAAGCGCCGAATTTTGTAATACTGGTGACCTTGCCCTCTAAGACTGTTCCGACCTCGTACTCCATAAGTGCTGTGTTACTCCTATTCTTATTCTTGTTAAAATAATAGTAACCGGCTGTGCCGGTAATGCTCAGTTGGATCGATCTAAAAACAGATAGCTGTTGCTGTCGATCATGCCCAGTTCTTCCCGGGCCAGTTCTTTCATTTTCTCCTCGGTGGGACCTTCTGCGATGTCGCTCCGCAGCGTCTCGTTTTCCTGCTGGACATTCTCTACCTGCCGGGCATACTGATCCCGTTCCGCCTGCGCGGCCCGGACCTGCCCCTGAAGGGCATAAAGCCGCCAGCCCACTGTGGCCAGAAGCAGCAGAAGCACCACATGAACCAGCAGATTACCGGATTTTTTCTTTTTTGCGGGTTTGACGGGCTTTGCCATGGGACATCCCTCCTTTGCGAAGGGGCTTCCATACTCCTTCAATATGTATTGTAGCGTATTTCCTGAGAAAATAAAAGAGGGTTTTTGCCTGAAATGCAAATTTTTTACAAACTGCGGCGCAAAACCGTCCCGGTAGACTCAGAAATTGGAACAATTCCATCCACCGGTCCAGCCAGAAGTCCCAAACCGGCCGCAGGGGCCGTGAGAGCAGGGAAAAAAACAGAACGCCGCCGCCCAGACCTCCCAGCAGGATGAACCCCCGGAGCTGGCCATCCGACTGCCGCAGGACGAACAGAAAGACCGCCAGACCTATGGCCTGACAGTAGAGCAAGTCCAGCGGCGCCGTCAGTCGGGGGTGCCGTAGCCGTACCGCCCGCAGCAGGTCGTACAGGACCCCGGCGCCCAGCCCCAGCAGAATCGACAGGAGGAACGTGCGGAGCTGCTCCGTGACATGGATGGCCATGGCCTATCCGAACAGACGGCTGAAAAAGCCGCCCTGACGGTTCGGAGTGTCCTCATAGGAGATGGAGGTGATGCGGCCATCCACATACAACTCGCCCCCCTCTAAAGACAGCTTACCGATGTGCAGGTCCTCCCCGGTGACGATCAGGGTCCCGGCGGAGGTGGTCATGATGACGCCGCTCTCGTCGAAACGCTCCACATCCTCCACGCCGGAAACGGTAAGATGCGCCCGGTCCATCAGCTCCAGCCGATGAGGGGTGACGGGCATATTGAAGTCATTGGTCATAAGATCCCTCCCTGCCCTCAGTGTATGCGGACAGGGAGGGAGATAGAAGAACTTATTGGATCTGCCGGTACAGGGCGGCGGCATCGCTCTGCCGCACGGTCTCCTGAACGGACAGCACCTCCACGGTGACGGTCCGTACGCCGAAGCGCAGGGTGATCTGGTCTCCCTCCTTCACCTCGTAGGAGGCCCGGGCGGGCTTGCCGTTGACGGTGACCAATCCATTGTCGCAGGCTTCGTTGGCCACGGTCCGCCGCTTGATGAGCCGGGAGACCTTGAGATATTTGTCTAAGCGCATGATGCTTCCTTTCTTGAAAAATGAAAAAGGGGGCATAACGCCCCCTTTTACGGTGTGAATTTATTCAGCCACAGCGTCCTTCAGAGCCTTGCCGGCCTTGAACACGGGCACCTTGGAAGCGGGGATCTCGACAACTTCCTTGGTACGGGGGTTACGGCCGGTGCGGGCAGCGCGGGACTTGACCTCGAAAGAACCGAAGCCAACCAGCTGGACCTTGTCGCCTTCCTTCAGAGCGGCGGTAATGGCGTCCAGAGTAGCGGAGACAGCAGTCTCAGCGTCCTTCTTGGAAATTTCAGCGGCAGCGGCCACGGCGGCGATCAGTTCAGCTTTGTTCATGAGTATATCCTCCTGTAAAATAATTAAAATTCCATTTATCTTTTATCGCGTTTCCGCAATGAAGATCTTAGTTTTCTTTGGCTTGCTCCCAAAGAGCGATTTTTTCCGCTTCCGTATAAGCGTTCAGCGGGCGGTCGGCGGCATCCGCCACCCGGCGGAACCGACCTTGGTATTTGTCGCAGGCCCGGTGCAGAGCGTCCTCCGGGTCCACACCGGACATCTGGGCGATCTTGCAGAGGATGAACAGAGCGTCGCCCAGCTCCTCCCGGATGCCGTGAGGACTGTCCACAGGCTGTCCGGCCTCCACGGCCTGCCGCAGCTCGGCGGTTTCCTCATCCAGCTTGTCCAGCGCACCGGCAGCGGAGTCCCAGTTGAACCCGGCCTTTACGGAGCGGGAGACGATCTTTTCCGCCCGCCACAGCGCCGGCAGCGTATGGGGGACGGCTTCCACAGCGTCCGCCGGGGAGGTGAACCCCTTTTCCTTCTTTTTCTGAGCCTCCCAGCCCTCCAGCGCCTGTGCGCTGTCGGCGGCCTCGGCAGCGCCGAATACATGGGTATGGCGGAACACCAGCTTTTGAGCCACGCCGTCCACCACGTCATCTGCGGTGAAACGGCCCTGCTCCTCTTCCATCACGGAATGGAACACCACCTGAAGCAGAACATCCCCCAATTCCTCGCACATACCGGGGATGTCATTCCGGTCAATGGCGTCCAGCGCCTCGTAGGTCTCCTCCAGAAAATTCCGGCGGATGGACTGATGGGTCTGCTCACGGTCCCAAGGACAGCCCTCGGGGGCACGCAACAGGTGCATGATGGTGAGAAGATCCTCCCATCCATAGCGTTGTTTCCTTTGAAAATTTACCATATCTCCACTGCCTTTGCAAGCTATTTTATCCTGAAAACGTTGATATAACAGGATTTTTTATAAATCGTTCACTTCAAGCGCAAAAGTTTGGCTATTTTTTCGCCTTTAGGCAGAGCTTTTACGTCCTCTGCCCGTAAGATTCGCAGGGTAATGACCAGAACGCCGTATACCACTACACCGGCCAGAATGCCGCAGAAGGTAGCGAGGGCGTTGGCACCGTAAGCGCTGTGGCCGCTGAGGACTCTGGCAACAAGGCCGTACACCGCCCAGGCGGCGGCACCCATCACGGCAGAGGCTACGATGGGCTTTCCGAACAGCCGCGTGTACCGGGGTTTCTCCGGGGAATATTTCCACACGAAGAAGAGGTTCAGTCCGCAGATGGTCAGATAGCAGCACAGGGTAGAAATGGGCGCGCCGTGGATGCTGATGTCCGGGTTGCCCACCAGAATGTAGTTCATGACCACCTTCACCACGCCGCCGGCGATGACGGTGAAAATAGGAAGCTTCTCCTTACCATAGGTCTGCAAAATGGCATTGGTCAAAATCATCAGGCAGATGAAGATCAGGGCAATGCCTAAAATCTGCAAATGGGGTCCCGCCGCCAGCGCGTCCTCCGGCTGCATGGGCAGCATGAGCCGTTCAATGGGGGTGGACAGCACAGAGAGCCCCACGCCCGCAGGCAGCGCCAGAATGGCGATGAGCCGGAAGGCGGAGGAGATGATGCGGTCCGCCTCAGCGTGGTCCTTCCGGGCCAGCGCCGCCGCCGCGAAGGGAATCAGGCTCATGGTGACAGGATAAACAAAGGAGGCCACCATGTTGGGCATATTCATGGCGATGCGGTACTGGCCGTTCAGCACAGCCGCCGCCGTTTCTGAAAGGCCCAGTCCGTTTTGCAGGCGGCCCATGACGATCTTGGTATCAATGATGTTGATGATGCTCATGGCGGAGTTGCTCAGGGTGATGGGAACGCCGATGAGCAGGATCTGCTTGATGATCTGCCCGCTGGAGGAGGGAACGTCCAAAGATTCCTTCCGGTTCCGGTGGGTGACGAGATAGGCGCACAGGAACAGCATGGATACCGCTGTGCCCGCCGTGACGCCCACAATGGCCCCGGCAGCGCTGAGTTCGGCGGTTTTGCCGATGTGCAGAACGTACCACGCCAGCGGCAGGCCGATGCCCAGCTTCAAAAGGGCCTCCAGCACCTGACTGACGGCGGTGGGAGTCATGTTCCCCTGCCCCTGGGTATAGCCCCGCATACAGGCCAGCAGGCACACGCAGAACACCGCTGGGGCCAGCGCCTGTACGGCAGTGGCGGCCAGAGAGTTGTTCAGGAACCGGGCCAGCGCGTCCGCACGGAAGAACATCAGCACGGAGCAGACCAGACCCAGACCGAAGAACAGCCAGATGGCGGTGGAGAAGATCCGCCGCTTCTCGTTTTCCAGCCCCCTGGCGTGGGCCTGACTGGTCATCCGGGAGATGGCCAGGGGCAGGCCCGCCGTGGAAAAGGTCAGCAAAAAGTTGTAGATCTGGTAGGCGGTGTCAAAATAAGTTTGTCCCGCGCTGCCCAGAATATTGCTGAGAGGGATCTTGTAGGCTGCGCCGATGAGCTTGACGATGACCACAGCCGCCGCCAGAATGGCGGCGCCGCCTAAGAAGGATTGCTTTTTCGCAGGAGTTGCCATGGATGTTACCTCGAATTTTCAGATTGAGAGGGGCGGGGCGTATCCCCGCTCAGCGGGCGAAAAAAATCTTTTCGCCCCGCTGAGCAGGTTTTCAGAACTTTATAAAAGTTCTGAAAACTTAGGATTTCAATGGCGCAGGAAACCCCTCTTAGGTTTCCCGCACACACCCTTTACCCGCAAGGGGTATGCGGCATCCGTAGAGTGGCAGAGCCGCTAACGGCTGCCCTACCTTACCGCTGCGGAGAATTTATCGCTTTATCGACAGTCTTTCGGCGGCGTACCGCCGCTATTGGTTAGGTATGCGCCGCAGGAGCGGAACATACCCGTCATTACAGCTTTTCGCCGCAGTCCCGGCAGTATACGTCTTCCGGCTGGACCTCATGTCCGCAGCGGGGGCAGATCAAATGGATGATGGGTTCTCCCTCCAACTCCCGGAGCCGGGCCTTGAGCTCATCGATCTCCCGCATTTTTTCCAGCAGCAGCTCGGAATCCGTAGGAGTGCCGGTGTGGGTGGCATACAGCAGCTCGCCCAGTTCCCGGAGACCGACGTTGACGCCGGCGCGGAGATCCGCGATCTCTAACTGCCGCTTGGCGGCATCCGTCAGCCGTTTGGCGCCCAACCCCATGGTACAGATGGCGTCCCGCGCCAGTCCTTCCGCCTTGGTCCAATACGCTTCACAGCTATGTTCCATGAATGACCCTCCTTACGGCCGTGGCCGCCCGTTTAAGTTTCGGGAACGTATTTTTGATAAAACTCCGCGAAAGCAGCCTGGTTTTGCTGAATTTTCTCCGGCCGCTCCGTGTATTCCTTGGGATACTTCAGGTTAAAGACCCGCTCGATGTGGTTGGTGCCGGGCTCCACCATTTTAGTGGAACCGCCCGCACCGAAGGACAGGATGGAACACAGCTCCGACATGATGTCCACGTTGTACCAGCACTCCCCGCCGGGGCGGCTCCAACCCACGTTCTCAAAGCTGCCGGACATATACTTCTGCCGGTAGAGGTAGTAGGGGACGAAACCTGCGGCCCGCAAGGTAGGGGCGGCATAGTCCAGCATGGCCTGCACGGCCGCTCCATCGGGAATGGAGAGACCTTCCATGAGAATGCGGCTGCCCTTTTTCAGCGCCAGCGTGTGGATGGTGATGTCATCGGCCCCCAGTTCCAGACATTTGTCCAGAGAACGGTGGAAGCCCTCCGGTGTATCCGCCGGCAGACCTGCGATGAGGTCCATGTTGACGTGGGGGAACCGGTAGGCCCGCACCAGCTCCATGGCCCGCACCGTATCCGCAGAGACATGGCGGCGGCCGATGGCGGCGAGGACGTGATCCTCCATGGTCTGAGGATTCACGCAGACCCGTGTGACGCCGTGACTTTTCAGAACGGCCAGTTTTTCGGCGGTGATGGTATCCGGACGGCCGATCTCTACCGTGATCTCCGGACAGGCGGAGAGATCGAAGGATTCTTCCAGAGCCGTCAGGATGGCATCCATCTGATCCGGCGTCAGGATGCCGGGGGTGCCGCCGCCCATGTAGAAGGTGCGGGGCCGCAGATGGTTTTTCCGCACCATTTCTCCCCCAGCCCGGATCTCCGCGATCAGGGCCTTTACATAGGGCTCCACCAGAGAAAAACTTCGCTCCACGCTCTGACTGACAAAGGAGCAGTAGGCGCAACGGGTGGGACAGAAGGGAATACCCACATACAGGTCGATATCCCGCTTTTCCAACCGCTTCAACGCCTGATAGCCCACGGCACCAGTCTCCAAAGCCAGCGCCGCCCGGTCCTCAGGGACGAAATAGCGCGCCTTCAGTTCCCGCTTGGCTTCCTCCGGGGTCTTGCCCTCAAGCCAACTGCCAAAGGCATCTGCCTGCTCTGCCCAGCCCTTTTTCAGGCCGGACACCTCTGCCAGCGGGTAGTCTTTCCCCTTCTGGCGCTTGGTACGGGTGTCGGTGGGGGTGGTCACCTTGCCGGTGCCGTCCGCGCTGACTGAAAGCTCCAGCTCATCCAGTGTCACCCCGGCCAGCTTGCCGTCTGCATCCAACAGCACGGCAGCCGCTACGGTGTGGATGTTGCCCGCACGGTCTGTGCCGGCCGCTTCGGTCAGAACCCCCAACCCGGTGCGCCACGCTGCGCCTTGCGCCGCGCTGCTGCCCGCAGAGGTACTGCCGCTCATAGTACCGGAGCTGCTGCCGGAACTTCCCCCGCCGCGGCCGGTCTCCGTAATGGCATAATACTGCCGCAGCCGTCCATCCGGGGCGGTTTTCTTTTTGGTCTCCGTCAGGTAGCCGGATTGGGTGATTCGATAGATGGCAGCGTAAGGAAAGACGATACTGAGAACGCCGTGACTGCGTTTCTCCAACAAGGGGGAGAGTTCGCCAATGTAGTGTTCTTCCTCTCCAAAGAGAAAAAGGATCAACAGTTCGGT